>Ga0310691_10006164_pt1 | contig 12865 bp, 15 predicted proteins | sample 176DNAGHGlowgp2_FD_203887 | JGI IMG/M metagenome (GOLD analysis project Ga0310691, IMG submission 203887) | Sheep rumen microbial communities from Palmerston North, Manawatu-Wanganui, New Zealand - 1766 DNA GHGlow gp2 (v2) (version 2) | ecosystem: Host-associated > Mammals > Digestive system >... | reverse complement strand
AGGATATGCCGACCTGAAGGTACAGGTTGATGGTATCTCCACCACCGTTACCAACAACAAGACTGCTGCTGATGCTGCATTCAAGAACATTACCGATGATTTGGATGCAGAAGAAGAGGCTCGAAAGAATGCAGTCAAAGGACTACGTGACGATTTGGATGATGAAATATCAGATCGGCAGGCATTACAGGAAGTCTATTATGGCACCTGGGTGTACCAGAACGACCGCCTGCTGTCACTGATGGCTGCCGAGTTCAATAACGACGGCACCATCAAAGGATATGCCGACCTGAAGGTACAGGTCAGTGGGCTGAGCTCGACGGTGACAGACAACAAGTCGGCTGCTGACAATGCCATCAACAGTATCAATGACGATCTCGGCAGCCTGTGGGATTATGCCGGTGCAATCGACCGTGAGCAGGGGAACAGCGCTACATGGATAAACCAGAACAAAAACAAGTGGGAAGCTGTGGCCGCTTCATTCGACGGCAGCGGTAATGTGACTGCTGCAGGAAAGGTGGGGCTGTATGTCAGCAATCAGTTGAGCGCCTTTACCGTTGACGCCGACAAGATCAACTTTAAGACGGGTAATTTTACTATCAAGAACAAGGATGGCCAGACAACTCTCGCTCTTGATTCTGACGGCAATCTTACTATTTCAGGTACCATTAATGGCGGGAACATCACTGGCAATATAGGCATCGGTACTGGAACAAATAAGTTATATATAGAGCCAACTGAAATGGGTGCTAGACTTGTTGGTAAAACAGACAACACGGAAGTTCTGAATTTAGGCTTCTGGACAGTCAATGGTGAAACAAGATGTGGGCTTAGATATTCTACTTCTGCTTATTATGATAAAGACTATTTCAAAATAAGTGGCTCTGGAGGCAATATAACCGGGTATTGTAATGATGGCGTAAGAATCTCGCACCAGGATAATTATGGTACAGTATCATTCGGAATAAGTTCTGAACACAAGGTTTATATAGGCTCAAGTTATATATCACAATGGCCGACGTCTGCGAGTTCTGTTAATGTTGGCCAAGTATATCTTGATGGCGACGGTTACTTAAAAGTTAGGAGGTCATGATGAAACCAAAGAAAATCTACAGCAAGTTCATCCCCTTCAAGGGGTACATCGCCATCCTGATCCTGTTCTGGATGGTGGTCAGGGAAGAGTACAGGCTCTCCCTGCCGTGGTTCGCTGATATCCACGAGACGATACACCTCCGTCAGGAGCTGGAGATGGGCATCATCCTCTTCTATGTGTGGTTCGTGGTGGAGTTCCTGATCAAGCTCATGATCACCCTCTCATGGAGCAGAGCCTACCGCAGCGTGGCCTTCGAGCAGGAAGCCTACCGCAACCAGCTGGAGAAACGATATCTCGACAATCGCAGGCACTACGCCTGGATCAAATATGTATTCACTCTAACCACAAGAACAGTATGAAGAAGAACGAGAAAAAACAACAGGATCAGGACGTGAAGGTCTATGACTTCCGCCACTGCAACGAGGAAATCTCCATCGGCATTTTTACCGACAGCGACCTGAGTAAAACGCTGGCTAATTACATCTACAGGCACACCAGAGACTTCGAGTCCGAAGAGTTCGCTCGCGAGCTGTTCCATAAGGGATATGTTTCCATGAACGAACAGACTAGGAAAAATCTGGCAGACAACATTGACAGCTCTAATATGATCGTGTCGGTTAAGCACGCACTCATTAAAGTACTGAATAGTCAACAATAGTATTAACTTAAAATTCAATTGATTATGGCACAGATTGAAATTCAGGAGAATGTCTCCTACCAGAAGAACAGCTTCGCACCCATCGAACTGTCCGACGGCACAGTAGTCACCATGGAGTCTGTTATCGACGGACAGAAGAAGACCATGTACGGCGAGGCCCGCAAGGATGAAAAGCAGGTGGGCATGTTCCGCGTCAACCCCGACGGCGACCGCATCTTCATACAGGTGCAGCCGCTGGAAAAAGTATCGAAGGAAGTGGCTCTGGAGATCGTGGAAGCCTTCTACGAGGGTCTCAAGCATCTATATAAGGAATAATCACCTATAGAGTATTATGGCACAAGAGTACACCCAGAACGAGATGCTCAGGCAGATCTTCGACGAGCACTGGCAGGAGTTCTGCGACTACTGGGCAGCAAGGACGAAGGACGCCTCTCAGATCGAGACGGTGAACTTCGACCCGCAGCGCCACACGGGCGTACTGATGCGTCTGGAGTGGCAGGGACTGAAGAAGATCGTGGCCGTCACGCCGTCGGAACTCCTACAGGGCCTCGCAGAGCTCAACGAGGAGCTGCGCCAGCGCTGTATCGGGGGAGCCGAGGCTGCAGAGCGGGCCGCTTCCTACGCCATCACGCAAGGTGACTACGCCAAGAACCAGGGCGACCGCATCGACGCGCTCATCTCCGAGATCACCACCCTGAAGGCCCGGGTGAAGTCACAAGGCGACACCGCCGAGGCACAAGGCAATGCCGCACAGGCACAGAAGGAGGCCGTCGAGGCATGGTACACGCCTTTCAAAACCACCGCTGAGAACTGGTACTCGGGCGTGGTGGCCGCATGGAACAGCTGGTTCGCCGGCATCAAGGCCGACTGGACGGCATGGCTGGCCGCACGTCTTACAGAGTACAGGAACTCAGAGAGCGACCGCAACCTGCTATATGCCTCTGCAGAGGAGTCGCGCGAGATACGTTTCGAGCAGGCAGAGGAGGAGCGCATGAAGCGCATCGTCCTCACGAAGTTCTACATCGACCCTGAGACCATGGAGCTGCATGTGCGCCAGGTTCCGTATGACAGTATCCAGTACAGGATAGACGAAAGCGGATGCCTGATAGCTAGCTTTGAAGTAGAATCATAAAATGTAAAGACTATGACAGAATATGTAGACAACAACATCGGCAGCGTAGCCACCTCGCCTGGTGGACCATGGGATCCGGATGCGAACTACCCGCAGTTCAAGCAGGTGACGCACAACCATGACACATGGACCTCCAAGAAGAACAACAACAAAGGCCATGAGCCTCAGGACAATTCCGAATGGTGGTTCCGCAACTCCGACGGAGGCAAGCATGCCTGGGATGAGGGCGAGGCAGCAAAGGCGAAGGGACAGTTCGCACAGGAGCAGGGCCTTCGCGCCAAGAACTTCTCCGACCATCCGCCGAAGATCATCTCCGGATGGTGGTACTGCTGGTCGGAATCCCTCAATGACTATGTCAAGACCATCGAGGCGGACATCAACGTCAACGAGTTCACGGAGGAACAGCTCGCTGCCCTGATGGAGCGGGCCGTACGTCCACACGTGTCGGGATCGACACTGGTATTCCCGTCCTCGACAGGCGTAAGCGTGACAGGATCGACACTTAACTTGAATGTATAGATATGGCAACACAGAAGAAACTCATTGACCTGACGGGCGCTCCCTTCATCGTGGAGCTCCGTGACGACGGTAAGTGGTATATCGTCGGCGTGAAGGTGCGCAAGCGCGAGTTCATTTTCGAGTCGACGGGACTGCCCGTGGACATCGTGGAGAAGATCACCGGCACACCTGGTAATGACAAGATCGACGGCCTGAAAGAAATCGAGGACTTCTTCGAGGGACAGCAGGAGGGCGAAAAGCTGCAGGACAAGGTGCCTGACGAGTTCGCCACCGACGAGGATATGACACAGGAGTGGCAGGCAGCGCTCGAAAGAGCTAAGCAGGCCGCATCCGGCTCTTGATATAACAGTCAAAAACTGTTTGTTTTAGTTATTTATTATTGTTTAATTTTTTAATTTTTGTACTACAATGGTAAAATTTAAAGGTGCGAAGTGGGCGCAGATTCTCACACTCATGGCAGCTATCGCTGCAAGTATCGTATCAGAGGCGGCTTCAGCAAAGTCTTATGCTGAGGGCCTGGTATCGGCTATCACTGCCGGTGACGTGGCATTCTCCTCTAGTAATTTCACGTCTGACAACGTCGGCGGTGCTCTTGAAGAGCTGTTCACCAGCGTAAGCGACGCTAAAACCAACGCTGCAGTCAGCATCTCTACCACTACCACTACCAGTGGCATGCTCCGTAGTTACACCTTTACGCAGGGTGGTACCGCCATCGGAACAATCGACATCCCGAAGGACTACGTGAACAACATCATCGGTATCGTGTCTCAGGACGGAAGCGGTAACCAAGGTATCTTCCTGAAGGTTAACACGGCTCCTACTGGTGCTGACGCTCCCGTTTACGAGTACGTTGACGTATCTGGTCTTGTTGAGTATGTCACATCTGGTTCACAGGTCGGCGACATGATCTTCGTGGTTGTTGACCCCAACACTCACAAGGTAACGGCTACCATCACCGACGGTACGATCACCAAAGCAAAGCTCGAGAATTCAATTCAGGTTTCTCTGGGCAAGGCTGACAGCGCATATCAGAAGCCTGAGAGTGGTATCCCCGCATCGGATATGGCTACTGCCGTGCAGACATCCCTGAACAAGGCTGACAGCGCTCTCCAGGATGCCGACTTCGAGTGGGCTACCGACAGCGAGATCAACGAGGCTTGGGCTGCTGCTCTTGCTGCCGCTAAGACTCCTGCCAATTCAGGTGAGTAATCGCTAAGAATTCGGATGGAGGTCGCCCATCAGGGCCCTCCATCCATCTTCCCACTCAAAATTAGGCAATACATATGACTAAGAAAAAAGGAGTTAAATGGGCACAGATGCTGACGTGGATGGCCGCCGTGGCAACCACGCTGCAGAACTACGCCACAAAGAGTGAACTGCAGGCTGCTTCCGGGGCCTTCAAGCCGACGGTCAGCGGATCCACACTCGTCTTTCCTGCAGGCAGTGCGGCCAAGGTGGAGGGCAGCACGCTCGTATTGACAGAATAATCATTCATCTATTAATAAATTATAAACATGAGACAAGGTTATATTACTGACATCACGACGGCTGAAGGCAACAAGCCTATCTGCGATGAGGAGTCCTTTGCACTCTCCAAGCAGGCGAACAACCGCGCCGGTGTCCTGGAAGGCAAGGTCACAGACCTTGAGAACCTCTACAAGTATCTTAACACCTCCAACACCTGGTTCGGGTGTAAATGGCCAAAGGGCAATGCCGCTACTGCAGGCACGCCGGAAGGCAACCTCCTGCGCCTGGCACACATGCAGGAGATCTTCAAGATCGGCGGCTACATGGTGAAGAACGACCACAGCCGTAAGAAGCTCCATCCTGCCGACCACCGTCATTATGAGGACGGAGGCGTGGTGGACTTCACCGGTACCGACGGCCATTACCAGTGGGGCTGGGGCAAGGGAATCTACTATGCTGCATGGTCCGATGACACTTATGAGCATGAGGCCTTCGACGACCGTCCCATCCCGGGCGTTCCATGTGTATATATTCCCGTCGGATCACGTTCATGTGCAGGCTACGCACAGCTCGACCGCACCGCCAACAAGCTCGTGAGCTACATCAACAAGACAGCACAGTACCGTGGCGGAAACAACACGAACTGGGACAACACCTACCGTTCACTGCTCGGAAAGCCCGTAACGAATGTAAGTGCACAGACGCTGGCAGGCTATGCCCGTCAGAACGGCACGATGTGGTTCACCTCCGAGCGCGTCATGCTGTACATCACAGGCGCCCTGGCACGTGTGTATTTCCATAACCGTAACATCCAGGCTGCTTACAACGCCACGCTGACCGCCGACGGTCTGCATCAGGGTGGTCTTGGCAGCGGTATATCAGTTCCAGGCAACTGGAGTACAGACTGGGGATACAACCCGTACATCGACCTTGACTGCGGTCTTGAGAAGGGTGACTTCACCGGTCTGCTGTCAACGACGATCAAGGATGCTGAGAATAATAACGTCACCGTCACAGGCATCCCGTGCTTCATGGGCCTGAAGAACTTCTACAAATACCTGTGGACCATCACGGAGGATGAGCTGCTGGTATGCCAGGCCGACGGATCTCAGGCATTATACGTGGAGCGACAGATCGACGGATCGACATTCGACGTGTCCGGAGCAGGAACACACCTGCTCGTGGGTAAGACGCCCGTACATGCTTCCGCATCATGGTCATACATCAAGAAGATCAGCTTCGACTATATGTCAGGCCTTCCCATCGAGGACGGCGGTAGCGATTCTACCTTCTATGGCGACGGATACTACAATCCGAACGTCACTGAGGCTGGCGCTCTGCGTGGTGCTATTCGTTTGGGCCATGCGCACTATGGCGGCTATGCCGGCGTCCTGTTCCTCGATGGCGACGCTGCCCCCTCGTATGCCGATGCGCACGGGGGCGCGTGCCTCTGTGAATTCACGGAAGCATTCGACACGAAACTCACAGTGCTCGCCACGGCATAGGGTGTCCGTCAGGACACAAGGAACACCACCGCCGGAAGGCGGTTGCCTCGCCCTCGTGGCGAGGCCCTCTCGATAAATACAAATGTTAAAATCGCTCTTTGACTTGCTGGATACAGAGAAAGTTAGTAACTTTGCATCGCTTTTCGTTAAGAAAAAGCAGGTGGATCCCTCACCAGCGCTCTGCGTGGTGCTATTCGTTTGGGCAATGCGAACAATGGCGACAATGCCGGCGTCCTGTACCTCAATGGCAACAATGCCCCCTCGAATGCCAATGCGAACGAGGGCGCGTGCCTCAATGATTCCGTAAAGATGAGAGGGTGAGCCTTTCCTAATGGAAGAACATATCGAAAGATGACGGCGAGACTCGTAGGATAATGCCGAGCGTCATACCCGTCGGAGGGAATTACAGACCTCCATCAGACCCATCAATGTTTCACTTTCAACCCCGTTTGTATGCGACGTATCCGCGACACTCGGGAGAACGAGACTCTGGAAAATACCAGGGAGGCCTTCGAACGCTTCGCTGACGGCAAGCACAAGCGCCATAACGTCAGCAGGTTCGAGGCGGAGCTGGAGGAGAACCTGAGGCTTGTTCTCCAGGATATCATTGATGAGTCGTTCATCCCCTCCGGATATCAGGAGAAATGGATCCACGACAAGAAACCGAGAAAGCTGGCCAAGGCCCCCGTCAGGGACCATGTCACGGAGGCTGCGGCCATGCTGCCCTACGAGAGGAGAATCTATGACCATGTATCATGGACGGCTCCGGCAGTAAGGCCAGGGCTCGGCACCCACGCGCTCATGCGCTTCATCCGCAATGAGCTGTTCTCCTGCAGCCAGCAGGAGGTTTACTACAATTTCACGCTTGACATCCACCACTACTTCCCGCTGATGGACCATGAGATCCTGAAGAGGAAGGCCGGGAACCTGCTGAAGAAAGGGAAGTTCCTGTCCTTCGTGACAAAGGTCATCGACTCCTATCCGCAGGGCGCACCTCTCGGCATCAAGATGGCACAGCTGTTCGGCATTGTCTATCTCTCGGACTTCGACCGCCTCGCCATCAGGTTCTTCAATATCTGGGACAACCCGGAGAAGATGGCCTACTGGACGCAGCGCTACATCACCGAGTGGATCCTGACGGCCAGCACACCCGACGAACAGTTGCTGCTGATGAAAGGGCCGCTATACCTTGGCCAGCGTTTCCAGAGGTTCGCCCGTGACGGACTGCTACATTACAAGCGCTTCGTTGACAATGTCCTGGTCATGCACGAGGACAAGGTGTTCCTCAGGATCGTGCGCGAACTGATGATCGTCATCCTCACAAGGGACTACAGGACGGCCATCAACGGCGACTACCAGATCAGGCCAACATGGATGGGCATCCGACTGTGCGGATACACATTCTTCCATGAGAGGGTGGAGGTGGGGAAGGCAAACAAGCAGAAGCTGGCTAGGGCGGTACACCGCCTCCGGAAGCTCGGCATGGAAGAGGAGCAGATTCGCATCCGTCTCTCCAGCCAGTTCGGATATGCCAAGCACGCAGACAGTATCAACTTATTTAAATCGTTAGGAATGGAAAAGTCACTCGGAAAAATCATAAAGAACAGAAGGATCAAGCCTCCTTTCCCAGGGATGAACCCCGGACAGAAAGTGCCGTTCTCATCTATTGTAGTAAAAGATATTGACAATAATGGGGGGGGGGTAGAAACGAAGATATTCCTTCTGGACTACGTCATACAGGACTCTAAGATAGATAAGGACACTGTTTCCGTCAGGGAACAGGACTCCAACGGACAGCAGCAGGAGATCAACAGGCAGGTGCCTTCCAAGGTGCTGGCCATACGCTTCAAGAAAATCCTCAAGACATTCACGCACACGGGACCCGACGGGGAGGAGGAAGAGACATACCAGTTCCTCAAGCGGACCGACGATAAAGGAATACCGACGGATTCCGATGCAGAGTTCTACGCTTTCACAGGCTCACGGATCATGATCGACCAGGCGATGAACGACTTCTCGTCACAGGATCTGCCGGTGCCTACTGTCATCCAGCAGGTCAGGGGCAAGGACGGTAAACTATATACAAAATTTACGTAATATGCCACAGACAGTATTTACGGCAACATATGCCGAGAAAAAGACATTCTTCCCTTACGGGGAAAAACAAATCATCGGTTTCCTTGGTGAGACCGTAGTTCCCAACTGGATCCAGGATAATGCGCCTGAGGGAGCAGAGCCCATAACCGGCTACAGCTATACAGGCCCCCGCAAGGACGGAGGCACGCTGATGCCCTGCGACAATCCCGAGGATTATGGATCTGTCACCAATGCCATCATCCGCTCGAAGTACTCAGTGAGCGAGGAGCTTGCCATCCACCGCCACGACGTTAACTCCCACGAGGAGCACCAGGAGGAGTGGAAGGAGTACAACCAGTTCTGCGAGGACGCGAAGCTGCTGGCCAAGCTCTGGCTCGGAATCGAGTAATCACATACACTGTTGATAATAAACATTTTCCATCGTGTACACCCCAGCAGCGATGCTCGGGTGTATTTTTATTTTGTGCCCGCACAAAGTATCTTTGCAGCAAAAAAAGGATTATGTTGACAGACAATCTATCATTCATCACAGACCTTTTGCCATGGAGGATGGCTATGGTCATACTGTCATACGTCATCGTGTTCCTGACCATCATGATCTGGTCGGTCAGGACGGGAAGGCTTCCCCTCACCATGTCAGACGCTGCCTATTCCAAATTCGGAACGTGGAAGAGACTGCCTCACACGCTGTTTCTGTGGGCTGCCACCTTCACGCTCCTTCCAGCACTTTTCCATGTCATACCGGAAGAATGGTATGGCATGGCACATGCCTACGCCACATCCATGGTACTGGCCGGCTTCATCCCGCTGGTGAAGAGAGTTAGGGGGCTGACATACAATGTCACCGTTCTGGCTGCAGGCGTATTCTCACAGTGCTGCGTCTGCGTCATATGCCCTTTGCTGATGCTCGTGTGGTCACACATTACCGTCCTCTGCCTCTACTCCAGCAGCATAGACAATCAAGAGTGCTGCCTCAAGAAGAACGGCAGACTGGTGGCAGAGTTCGTGAGCTGGTTCAACATCGCAACTGCTATCATCATAGGATTAATAAATAACTGATAATGTATATGGAAAGATTAACAACCCTGATGTTCTGCGGAGGACTGATGCTGCTCTGCTATATCATCATCCTTGGTCTGATATTCTGTGACCTGCAGGCTGGAATCCGTAAGGCAAAGAAACGTGGCGAGGTCAGGACATCGGACGGGTACAAACGTACAATAGCGAAGATCGCACAGTATTTCAACATGACCTTTGCTTTGTCGCTCATCGACGTAGCACAGCTGTGCATGCTGCTGTTCCTGTACCAATTCTACCAGAGGGACATCATCATGATCCCATGGTTCACACTGCTGGCACTCGGCTATGTCGGCTTCGTGGAGGTGAAGAGCATTTGGGAACCGGCAGACATCAAGGAGAAGAAACAGCAGCAGGACTACAGGCGCGCCATCATGGCACTCATCCGTGAATACGGAGGCATCGACAAGGTGCTCGAGGTCATCATGGAGGACCAGAAAAAGGAAGGAAAGGAGGAACAGTCATGAAAGTACTGAAAACAGGATCAGAAGGAGCGGACGTAGTAAAGCTGCAGCAGCTGTTACACCTGAAGGCAGACGGTATATTCGGACAGCTTACACTGGAGGCCGTCAAGGACTTCCAACGTGACAACGGACTATTCCCTGACGGCGTCGTAGGGCCGAAGACATGGGAAGTCCTGGAGCCGAAGGAAGGCATCATCCTGAAACGCTCACGCAGACGCATAGACCTCATACTCGTTCACTGTACCGCCACACCTAAGGGAAAGGACTTTACCGTCGACGATATCCGTCGCTGGCACACCACACCGCCTCCTAACGGTAACGGGTGGAGCGATATCGGCTACCACTACGTCATCTACCGCGACGGAAGCGTGCATCTGGGGCGTGACGTAGACCTTATTGGAGCTCATTGCGAAGGATACAACGCCCACTCCATCGGTATCGTATATGTCGGAGGTATGAGTGCCGACGGTAGGAAGAACGAAGACACAAGAACAGACGCCCAGAAGCTCGCACTCCTGGATCTGCTGGTGAAGCTGAGGAAACTCTATCCTAACGCAACCATCTCCGGCCACAGGAACTATGACAGGAAGGGCAAGACCTGTCCTAACTTCGACGCACGCGAGGAATACCGCGATATCTGACAATCTTTAACAACAACGCCTATGAATAAGATCTTTGAAAAAGTGCTGAGCTATGTAGCCGTAGTAGTAGTCATGCTCCTGCTGGCTGGCGTCAGCTACTGGGTGGAATACCAGAAACAGAAGGACCTGCTCGACCAGATCCACAATCTCGAGGTGCAACTGGCACACGCCACCGTTCCTCTGCAGAGAGACACCATCCGTGACTCCATCCCTGTGGTGGAACAGCGGGTTATCACCATCGACAAGACCGACTACAAAAAGCAGATCGCCGATGCAGAGCTGATAAAAGACCTCCAGCTGGAGATCAAACAGGTCAAGCAGCAGAATGACATGCTCATGGCCACAGCCGGGCAGGTTCCCATCAACCCGAAGGATGAAGGCGACAGCATCTTCCTATACAAGGATGCCTGGGCCGACTTCGAGGTGAACGTGCCTGCACGCAACCTGAAGTATGAGGTGCGTGACTCCCTCGTCACCTTCATCGCCACCATCCCGAAACACAAGTTCCTCTGGTGGAAGTGGGGTACAAAGGGATACAAGGTGAAGATAGTCAACTTCAACCCGAGGTCGAAGGTACTATACAACCGCACCATACAAGTGGAGAAAAAGTAATTTCATTTTCTTTTTTTTTTATTATATGAGTAATTGTTTTAGGTTTTTAATTATTTGATCTAACCAACTTTTTAATTTGGTTTTTAGTTATTAAACTAATCACGGTTTCCCTTGTCAGTCCGGGAGGATAGACAAGGGGTTTTTCGTATTTTTAGAATGGGGACAAAGATATTATCTTTGCCTTCAGATATATAAAAAGATCTTTTTATGGCAAGGAATGAGAGATACGTTACCGTCGTGGAGCTCAACTCCCAGCAGGCCATGGACCGCCTGAAGGAGCTGGAGCAGAAAGTACGTGAGCTGAAGAAGGCCAAGGAGGATGCCGCCAAGTCTGGCGGGTTCTTCGACGAGGCACAGCTGAAGAAGGCCACCCGTGAGCTCAACCAGTGGCGCGCCCAGATGAATGGCGTACAGGGCATCCTCGACAACATCAACGACGTGACACTGCTAGATCTGCAAAAGGGACTCCGCAAGCTGAAGGAACAGTCGAAGACAGCCCTTCCTGGAACACAGGAGTTCGAGGACATCCAGAGCGGCATCATCAAGATCGAGGACCGCATCAAGGAACTAAAGAATGCAACCCGCGAGGCACGTACCGAGTCAGAGATGCTCCACCAGAACCTGGCCAACCTCTCCAAGGTCATGCAGGATGTCAACGGCGCTTCCCTCAATGAACTCCTGTCGGCACAGAAGTACCTGGAGGACTCCATGGCCAACGCCAAACCGAATAGTACATCGTACGCAACCGCTGCCGCACAGCTGAAAGAGGTCAAGGCCCGAATCCAGGAAATAAAGGCAGAGCAGCAGAAGGTCGTTCACCAGATGGACAAGTACGACCAGGAAATCAAGGCAGCCCATAAGGACATGGCCACCATGGAGCGTGAGACAAAGTTCGTGGAAGCCACAATGAATAACCTCTCAAAGGCAAACGTCCGCGACCTCGAATATTCCATCAAGATCGTCAATGAGCAGCTCCGTGAGATGCCGCGTGGTACCAGGGAGTTCGACCGTATGCAGGAGAAGGCCAAGCTGCTGCGTACGGAGCTCGAGCGCGTCCGCTTCGAAGGTGCAGCACAACAGTCATGGCTCAACCGCACGGCAGACTTCTTCAATAAGATCCAGGGAGCAGCCATCGCTGCCATCGGTACCATCACCGGACTGTCGTTCACCATCCGTAAATGCGTACAGTCGTTTGCCGACATGGATCAGGAGATGGAGAACGTACGAAAGTACACCGGACAGTCCACCGAACAGGTGCACGAAATGAACGAGGAGTTCAAGAAGATGGACACACGCACAGCCCGTGAGCGACTCAACCAGCTGGCAGGCGACGCAGGCCGTCTGGGCATCACCGCACAGGACGCCATCATGGAGTTCGTCGACGCTGCGGACAAAATCAACGTGGCACTGGGCGACGACCTCGGCGAGGAAGCCGTGAAGAATATCGGTAAGCTGTCCATGTCCTTCGGTACCGACAAGACGATGGGACTTCGTGGTGCCATGCTCGCCACCGGTTCCGCTGTCAACGAACTGGCGCAGAACTCATCCGCATCTGCAGGATATCTCGTTGACTTCACGGCACGAGTTGCTGGGTTCGGCA
>Ga0310691_10006163_pt1 | contig 12865 bp, 12 predicted proteins | sample 176DNAGHGlowgp2_FD_203887 | JGI IMG/M metagenome (GOLD analysis project Ga0310691, IMG submission 203887) | Sheep rumen microbial communities from Palmerston North, Manawatu-Wanganui, New Zealand - 1766 DNA GHGlow gp2 (v2) (version 2) | ecosystem: Host-associated > Mammals > Digestive system >... | reverse complement strand
TGCCCGTCCTCCACCAAGGACAGCAGGGTGGCGGTTTTCATCACCGAGCCCTGTTCTCCCCGCTCGGAGAGCACCAGGTTCTCGCGCTCCGAAAGGCCGGAAGCCGGCGTTTCGCGGGAGAGGTTCACCATGGCGCGGATGGCTCCCGTCTTGGTTTCCATGATTACGCAGATGCCGGCACGTACGTCGGGATTTTCCCGAATCTGGGCGCGGAGGGCCTTGTCGGCCATGTCCTGGAAATCCACGTTGAGGGTGGTTCGTACGTCGTTTCCGTCCTGGACGGCCACCACGGCGGAGTCCAGATCCCGCACCCAGCGGCGGTTGTCCGTGACGCGGCGCCATTCGTAGCCCTCGTGGCCGTGGAGCTCGCTGTCAAAGCTGTCCTCGATACCCCTGCGGGAGATGTCCTTCACATAGCCGATGGTGCGGCGGGCCAGCGTATCGTAGGGATAGATGCGCTCCTCGTGCTTCACGGGGATGAGGCCGCCGGTGTAAGTGCCTTCCTTGTACAGGGGGAAAGTCTTGACCAGGTTCAGCGTCTCCAGGTCTACATTCCTCCGGATAAGGAGGTACTGGTTGCCCTTGTCCCGGCCCTGGAGGATGAGGCGGGCGTACTGGTCGGCGCTCTTGTCGCGGAACAGGTTGCTCAGGTACACGCCCAGCTCGCGGGCTTTGTTTCTCCAGGCTGTCTCCAGGTTGTCTTTCCCGCTGTCCTTATAATACTGGCGCTTTACGGTGCAGTCCATGTAAAGGTCGTACAGGGGGGCCGATATGGCCATGGGACGCCCGTCGGTGGCCAGAATCTTCCCGCGGACGGGATCTTCCGTGTATCTTTCCACCGTGGGACGGAACAGGCCGATAACCTTGTCGTCCACATGGTAGGTGGCCTGGATATGGACAATGCAGACGAGAATTCCTATCCCGAGGAACAGGAAGATATAGGACAGGAAGAACATAACCACGTGGATTCGGTCGCGGTTTTCTATGGTGTCCTGTATTTCGCTCTCTCTGCGGCTCATTTCTTCTTAATTACCGTTGCGGGCTCCTTGGGGGAAGTGACCGGGGAACCCAGTTGTCTGAGGCGGGTGCGGGTGGTGGATGCGCTGTGCAGTTTCACCAGCTGGGCCTCTTTCTGCGCATGATAGATACGCAGCTCTTCTATGGCGGCCTTGCCTTCTCCCACGCGGGAGAGGGTCTTGTCCACTTTCAGGCTCAGCATGATGCTCAGCCACATCAGGAGGAAGAGGTACATGATGTGGAGGTAGAACTTGTCGGCCCCTATCTTCAGCAGGAGTTCTCCGTTCCTGAGGGACCTGAGCCCTCCGCGGAGCCTTTTCCAGAAACTCATGCTACTCATTGCACTTCCTCCTTTCCGCTATGCGGAGCTTGGCGCTGCGGGCGCGGGTGTTGGCGGCAATCTCTTCCTCCGCGGGGAGGATGGGCTTGCGGCTGATGGCCTCCAGCGGGCTCTGCACCTTTCCGTATATGTTTTCTTCCACCTTTCCTTCCACGTTGCCGGTTTTGATGAAGATTTTCACCATCCGGTCTTCCAGGCTGTGGTAGGTTATCACCACCAGGCGGCCGCCTTCCTTGAGGCTGCGGGTGGCACCTTCCAGGAACTTCTCCAAAGAGCGCATCTCCTGGTTTACCTCTATCCGCAGCGCCTGGTACACCTTGGCCAGCACTTTGTGCTCTGCCCCCTTGGGGAGCATGCGGGCAATGGCGCGGTCCAGGTCTCCGGTGGTGCGGATTTCCGCCTGGGCGCGAGCCTGGCCGATGAGCCTGGCCATGTTCCTGGCGCCATCCACTTCTCCGTAAAGCCTCAGGACCCGCTCGAGCTCTTCTTCCGGGTAGCTGTTCACCACCTCTGCGGCCGATTGGGCCGCCTCCCGGTTCATGCGCATGTCCAGCGGGGCATCCTCGAAGCGGAAGCTGAAACCGCGCTCCGCGGTGTCGAACTGGTGGCTCGACACGCCCAAATCGGCCAGAACGCCATCGAACACGGCGGGGCCGGAGGACTCTGCCTCCGCCTTCTGACGGCGCAGTTGCTCCGCATAGTTTTCAATGAAGCGGAAGTTGTTGTGGATGAGGGTGAGACGGGGGTCCTTCAAGGCACGCTCAATGGCATCGATGTCACGATCGAAGGCGATGACGCGTCCGTCACCGTTTAAGCGTGAAAGAATGGCAGCGGTGTGCCCACCGCCTCCGAAAGTGGCATCTGCGTATGTTCCGTCGGGATTTGTGACAAGGGCGGAAATACTTTCCGCCAGCAGCACAGGGATATGATATTCAGACATGTTCGAGACCTCCCTTACTTTCTAACGGATAGTCTCGATGCGGTTTCTTTGAACTTCTCGTCGGAGAGAAGGTCGGCCTTCATGGTTTCCGGATCCCAGATCTGGAGCTTGTAGCCGACACCGCCGAATACTACCTCAGTGGTAATACCTACACTGGCAAGCAGTTGTGACGGGATGTTCAGTCGGCCCAGCTTTCCGTCCGGAACCAGGGTGAAGACACCGTCATTGTACTTGGTCCAAAATTCAGCGTCTTCGATATTGAGTTCGGGATCTCGGCTTTCCAGCACCTTGTCGCTCCGTTTGACCCACTCCTCGTAGGGGAAGAGGTCCAGGCAACGCTGATGCACATTCTTTTTGACCACCAGGGTCATGTCTTCGGCGCAGCCGCGAATCATCGCGTCGCGGAACATGGCAGGGAACACGATGCGCCCCTTGTCATCTACCTTGCCGGTGGTATTTCCGAAGAATCTGACCATGGTTGAACTTTTAATCTTTCACGCTGGGTACAAAGGTACTAAAAGTTTTCCATTTTCTTCCACGTTCTTCCAAAATTTTCCACAAAGTTTTTAACCGCGCTATTTTCGGCCTTTTTGGGTTGATAACCAACCACCTGATTCACAGCCACTTCCTGTACATTTCTCGTTCAAAAATCGAACGAGAAATGTTATATAACTCGCAGAGGGATAATCACTTAGCTGTCAAGGCGAACGACATCCCGGAAATGGGGACGTCACTGGCAAAGAGGCAGGTTACTTGAAGGGAAACCGTTTTATTCGCAGAGGAGGGTGGCCGATGTGCAGTCTTTCACCACTACCTGCGTGTACTGCCCGGCAGTGCGGCCGGCGGCGGGGAACACGCACATCATGTTGTTGGAGGCGCGACCGCAGAGCATGGAAGGGTCCCGCTTGGAGGGGCCTTCCACCAGCACTTCCAGGCGTTTTCCTATCTGGGCACGGTAGCGCTCCAGGGACTTGCGGTTCTGCAGCTGGATAATCTCGTTCAGGCGACGGTTCTTTTCTTCGGCCGGAACGTCGTCCTGCATGGTGCGGTTGGCCAGGGTGCCCGGGCGGTCCGAATAGGCGAACATGAAGGCCCAGTCAAAGCCCACCTCTTCCATGAGCGAGAGCGTATCCTGATGGTCCTGAAGCGTTTCCGAGCAGAAGCCCGCAATCACGTCCGTGGTGAGGCCGCACTCCGGCATCACCTCGCGGATTTTAGCCACCCGCTCCAGGTACCACTCCCGGCTGTACTTGCGGCGCATCTTCTCCAGCAATCGGGTGCTTCCGGACTGGACCGGCAGGTGGATGTGCTTGCAGATATTGGGATGCGCGGCCATGGTGTAGATGACCTCGTCGCTGATATCCTTGGGGTGGGAGGTGGCAAAGCGCACGCGAAGGTCCGGGGCGATGGCGGCCACCCGCTCCAGCAGCCCCGCAAAGTTCACGCTTTCCGTCTCGCTCTTCCACAGGTAGCTGTCCACGTTCTGGCCCAGCAGCGTCACCTCCTTGTAGCCCTTCTGATACACGTCACAGGCTTCACGCACGATGGAATGGGCATCCCGGGAGCGTTCCGCCCCGCGGGTATAGGGCACCACGCAGTAAGAGCACACGTTGTTGCACCCGCGCATGATGGAAATAAAGGCCGATATCCCGCCACGGTCCGTGCGCACGGGGGTGATGTCGGCATACGTCTCGTCCCTTGAGAGAAGGACGTCGATTTGCGGGCTGTCCGGGCCGATGGCCTCCAGCAGCCGCGGCAGGGAACGATAGGCGTCCGGCCCCACCACCAGGTCCACTTTGTGCGTCTCCAGCAGCTTGTCTTTCAGGCGTTCCGCCATGCAGCCCACGATGCCCACGATGAGGCCGGGGCGGGAGGCACGCAGCTGGTTGAAGGCCTCGATGCGGCCCCAGATGCGCTGCTCAGCGTTGTCGCGGATGGAGCAGGTGTTGGCCATCACCAGATCGGCCTGGTCCATCACTTCCGTGCGGGCATAGCCGGCATCCTTCAAGATGGAGAAAATGACCTCGGTGTCATTCACGTTCATCTGGCAGCCGTAGGTTTCGATATAGGCTCTTTTTTCCATAGGCCGCAAAGTTACGAAAAAAATAACTATCTTTGTGCTCGTGAAAGTTTTTAAGCATATCGGCATCTTTCTTGCAGCGGCCCTCGTGGCCAGTTCCTGCGGCGTGTCCAAAGTGAAGGAGATAAGCCTTACATCCGTAGGAATTCAGTATGTGGTACCCACATCGGCCCGCTCCATGGATGCCAAACTCAACCTGGGCATCAACAACCCCTCCCGCAGCTTCGCCGTCCAGGAAGTGAAAGGAACGGTCCGTTACAAAGACAAGGAACTGGCTCATTTTGTCACCGGTCCCATGGAGCTGGAAGGGAAGACTGAAAAAACCTACGACCTTCCCTGCACCATTTACCTGGCCGAAGGCGCCTCCCTCCTGGACATTCTCATCGTGGCCTCCCAAAGGAATCTGAAAGACCTCAAGGCCGATGTGGACATCCAGGCCGCCCTGAGGAAAAACGGTGTCCTGAGGGCCCCCCTCCGTTTCCGGGACCTGGATTTGAAAGAACTAACTGAAAGATAGACTATGAAACGCATATTGCTTGTATTAACCCTTACGGTGCTGTCCTCCCTGGCGCTGGGCGCCCAGGAACTCACCACCCGGAAGGCCGCCCTGGATTCCACCCTGCTGGGCCGGGACATTTTCAACGCCATCGGGGCCGGTGTCAAGGTGGAGCAGAGCACGGAAATCCGCTCAGCCGTTGCCAAATACATCGAATCCAACAAGGCCAAAACCCTTACGGGATACCGCATCAGGGTCTATTACGACAATTCCCCCCAGGCGCGGGACCGCTCGGAGAGCATTGCCGCCAGTCTGAAGGAGCAGTATCCGGAGCTGGGCGTCTATCGCAGTTTCCAGAGTCCCAACTACAAGGTGCTCATCGGAGACTTCCGCAGCAAGGATGAGGCGCTCCGCGTGTTCAACGCCCTCCGCAAAGTGTATCCCACTGCGTATATCATCAAAGACGCCATCAATTACCCGCTCTAATGGCCGCTATCAAACAGGGACTGGAGCAGAAACTCCAGCAGAAGCTTTCACCGCTTCAGATTCAGACCATCAAGCTGATCGAGATGCCGGTGCAGGCCCTTGAGCAGCATGTGCGGGAGGTCATGAATGAAAATCCCGTCATTGACGATACGCCCCAGGGCGGCTCGGACGAGGAAGCCCGTGACGTGTCCATCTCCCAGGTGGAGGCGCAGGAGCAGAGCGGCGGCTCCATGGAGGAGAATTACGGCCCCCAGGACGACGACATCCCTTCCTACAACCTCCATGTGAACAACTGGGGCAAGGACGAGCGTCCGGAATACAACACCTTCTCCGTCAAACAGAGTTTTACCCAGAGCCTGCTGGAACAGCTCGGATACCGCAACCTGACGGAGCATCAGCGCACGGTGGCCTCTTTCATCATCGGCTCCCTGGACGAAGACGGCTACCTCCGCCGGGACATCGAATCCCTGGTGGATGACCTTGCTTTCCGGGCAGGTGTGGAATCATCGGCCGGGGAAGTGGAGCAGATGCTCAAAGTTATCCAGGAGTTTGAGCCTTCCGGCGTGGGTGCCCGGGATTTGCGGGAGTGCCTGCTGCTGCAGTTGGAAGACAAGAAGCGCACCCCTTCCGTAGACAATGCCATCCGGGTGCTGGACACCCAGTTTGATGCCTTCAAGAACAGACATTTCCAGAAAATCATGACACGCCTGCACCTGACGGAAGACCAGATGAAGGGCGTGATGGAGGAAATCCGCCGCTTGAATCCCGCCCCCGGCGGACAGATTGACGATTCTTACAACGACCAGGCCCAGCAGGTGGTGCCGGATTTCCAGCTGGACTACGAAAACGGCCATTTCATCCTCACGATGCCGCGCTTCTCCATTCCGGAGCTTCGCATCAACCGGAAGTACTCGGAAATCATGGAAAACGGCCGTTTGTCAGATTCCAAGGCCGAAAAAGAGGCCGCCAGCTTCGTGAAGCAGAAGATTGATTCGGCCAAGTGGTTCATCGAAGCCCTGCGCCAGCGCCAGAACACGCTGGAGAGCACCATGCGGGCCATCATCGATTTCCAGCACGACTATTTCGTGGACGGAGACGAGAGTTCCCTGCGGCCCATGGTCCTCAAGGACATTGCGGAGATGACCGGTTTTGACATCTCTACCATCTCCCGCGTGGTGAACTCCAAATGGATTCAGACGCATTTTGGCATCTTCCCGCTCAAGTATTTCTTCTCCGAGGGCTTAGAGAACAGCGACGGAGAGGAGGTGAGCACCCGTGAAATCAAGAAAGAGCTGAAGGAAATGGTGGATGCCGAAGACAAGCACAATCCCCTGACGGACGACGAACTGGTGGACGGCCTGGCCGCCAAGGGCTACAAAGTGGCCCGCCGCACCATCGCCAAGTACCGCGCCCTCCTGGACATTCCCAAAGCCCGCATGAGACGGGAATTATAGCTTTTCTCCGAAGGCCAGGTCTCCGGCGTCTCCCAGGCCGGGGATGATGTAGTTGTGGCTGGTGAGTTCCTCGTCGATGGCCGCCACCCAGAGGGTGTAGTCCTCTCCCAGTTTCTGGCACAGTTGGTCCACCGCATAGCGGCTGGCCACCGGGCACACCATGTGGACATGCGCGGCGTCTCCGCCTTCCTCCCTGAGTTTTTTCAGGGCCGATTCCATGGAAGAGCCCGTAGCCAGCATGGGATCGGCCACTATGAGGGTTTTTCCTTCGAGGGAAGGGCAGGTGCAATAGTCTGCGAACACCTTGAAATAATCTCCTTTGCCCAGCTTGCGGAAAGTGGACAGGAAGGCGCTCTGTGCATGGTCAAACACCTGCAGGAGGCCGATCTGCAGGGGAAGGCCCGCCCGCAGGATGGCGGCAATCACCAGGGGCGTGTCCGAGGTGGAAACCGATGCGATTCCCAGGGGCGTCTGCACCTCTTTCTGCGAATAGCTCAGCTGACGGGAAATCTCATAAGCGAAGACGAAACCCACCCTTTCCAGATTGGTGCGGAAACGCAGACTGTCTTTCTGAATACGGGCATCGCGGATTTCTGCGATGAAATTGCCAAGAGCCGAATTGCTTTCGGAGAGATTGATTACTTTCATAGCCTGGGAATATTGATCACTACGCAAAGATAAGCTTTTCCTCCGAAAAAGAAAAGAATGAATCTTCCGCAATGACAATATGGTCCATCAGGCCGATTTCTACCGCCCCCAGCGCTTTGCGCAGCAGGTCTGTCTGGTGGATGTCGGCCTGGGAGGGGAGGGCCTGCCCGGAGGGATGGTTGTGTACCAGCACCACTTGGGTGCATTGTTTCTCGATGGCCCTCCGCACAATCCGGGGTGTGTCGATGAGGGTGGTTTCCATGCGGCCGACGGTAATCCTTTCCTTTCCCAGGAGATAGCCGGCCCGGTTCAGATACAGGACCCAGGATTCCTCATGGTCCAGGTGCTTGAGGGAAGGGAGCATAATCTGGTACACCATCCGGGGGGTGGTGATGGCACGTTTGTCTATGAGCGCCATCTCCTCGAAGCTGCGCCGTCCCAGCTCCAAGGCCGCCATGATGCCGACGGCCCTCACTTCGCCCACTCCCTTGAGCTCCGTGAGCCGCTCCAAGGGCATGGCTCCCAAGAGGGTGAGCCGGCCGTCGGCACACAGCAGCAGTTCCTGCGCCACTTCCACTACGTTTTTGCCTCCGGTACCGCTGCCCAGCAGGATGGCCAGCAGTTCCGCATTGGACAGGGATTTGGCTCCCCGAAGCCTCAGTTTTTCGCGGGGACGTTCGTCCGCCACCATTTGTTTGATTTTCATGGCGGCAAGATAAGGGGAATAAACGGGAAACAACACAATCGTAAAAAAGATTGTGTTGTTTCAGATGCTTTTTGTGGGTTTTACCCGATTTTCGATAAGAAAAATCGCCCGCTTTTTTACTGTACGAAGGCAATGATCTCTCCCTTGGCCACGGCATCTCCCTGTTTGCCAAGAACTGCAACCATGAGACCGTCCACGGCGGCCACCACGTCTTCGATGCCATAGTAGGTCTGAATATGGCCCACTACCTCGCCGGCTTTCACCTTGCGGCCCACGACGGGTGCCGCGGAGGCGTCGTCCACGTCCAGCTCCCACAGCAGCTGTCCCTTGACAGGGCACTGGACAGGGGTGGCCTTGGGGTACTTCTGTGCATATTCCTCTACAGAGAACTTGGGCATCTCCACCACGGGGCGCTCTACCACAATAGGGGCGCCGGCCTTGGCCTTGAGCTCTTCCAGCTCCTTGTTGAAGCGTTCCTTGGCCACGCCGCTGCGGTAGTCCCGGTACTGGCGCTCGTGCATGGCCAGCTCGAAGAGTTCTTCGTCATCCTCTCCGTAATCCCAGCCTTCCTCGTCCATCATCTTGCGGAACTTCGGCAGTTCGTCGGGATAGTTGTCCTGCGGGTTGCCGGTGCTGAACTCCATGCCCTTCTCCTTGGCGATGGCCACAATCTCCGGGGCCAGCTCGCCGGGCAGTTTGCCCATGTTGCCCAGAATCATGCCCCAGGTGTCCTTGTCTATGGTGGTCCAGCGGGGCTTGTCCTGAAGCATGTTGTAGAGGTTCATCAGGGCGGTGTTTTTCACGTACTGGCTGAAGGGAGTCACCAGCGGCGGGTAGCCCAGGCGGGGCCATACGTATTCCACTTCCTCGAAGAGTTTCACCATCAGGGTATCCAGGCTCATTTCCGGACGGCCGTGGGCCCGCTGGGTGGCGTTGATGGCGCCCTGGAAGCCCTTCAAATCGGCCATCATGGAACCCATCATGCCGCCGGGCAGGCCGCAGCCCACCAGCAGGGAGGTCATCTTGGCGTTGGAAGGGTTGATCCAGTAGCCCAGGAAGTCGTCGATGAACTTCTGGGTGAGGCGGCGTACTTCCATATAGGCGTCCATGTTGAGGTCTTTCACCAGGAATCCGTCGCAGCGGAGCATCTCCCGGATGGTAATCACGTCGGGGTGCACCTTGCCCCAGGAGAGAGGCTCTACGGCTACGTCCAGATAATCTGCGCCGGCGCGGGCCACTTCCAGCATGGAGGCCGGAGAGAAGCCGGGGCCGGTGTGGCCGTGATACTGCACCTTGATATGGGGGTATTTCTTCTTGATATCGGCCACCAGCTCTCCCATCAGATTGGGACGGCCGATACCCGCCATATCCTTGAGGCAAATTTCGTCGGCTCCATATTCTACCACCTTGTCCACGATGTCCATGTAGTAGGCCACGGTATGGACGGGGGAGTAGGTGATGGACAGGGCCACCTGGGAAATCATACCGCCCTTCTTGGCGCCGATCACGGAGCCCTTGAGGTTGCGGTGGTCGTTGAGGCCGCAGAAAGAACGGGCAATGTCCGTGCCCTGCTTCTTCTTTACCTTGAACATGAGTTCGCGCACATCTAAGGGTACGGGGTTCATGCGGAGGGCGTTGAGGCCGCGTTCCAGCATGTGCGTCTGGATACCGGCCTTGTGGAAGGGCGCCGTCCAGGCCCGCACGGCCTTGTTGGGGTTCTCTCCAAACAGGAGGTTCACCTGCTCGAAGGCGCCGCCGTTGGTTTCCACGCGGTCGAAGCAGCCCATGTCGATGATGGCCGGAGCCACCTCCACCAGCTGGTCCACCCTGGGCACATACTTGCCCGAGCTCTGCCACATGTCCCTATACACCAGGGAGAACTTGATTTCACGCTTTGCCATATTTCTGTGTCATTATTTCGTATCCACAAAGATAGTAATTTTTATCCGTTATAGGTATCGGAACATAACAAAAGTCCCTCCTGAGGGGAGGGACTTGAAGTCGGGTGGATGATGGGGCTCGAACCCACGACACTCGGAACCACAATCCGATGCTCTACCAGCTGAACTACATCCACCGTGTTTGGGACTGCAAAAGTAAGGATTATTTTTGGAATTCCAAAATATTAGTAAAGATTAATGGTTTTTTCCTGCACGGTCTTTTTCCCTGTGCTGTCAGTCACAATCACGTTCATGACCAGGGAAACGCGCTCGCCCCTTTTCAGGTCCAGAGACAGGGAGAAGACGGCGATGGCCGTTTCCAGGTCTTTCTCGTCCATCTGGGTGGGGTCTTCTCCGTTACCTTCGTGGGTGATATGTATATAATGTACGGTCCCTTTCACCTCTTCGTAAAAGCGGATGGGATGGGCTGCATTGGAGCCTTTGGCCTTGTAATAGCCAAGTCCCAGGTTCAGATAGCCGCCGCTGATGCCGGCCATTTCCGGGCTCAGCGGGTCGGCGGGATATTCTTCTGCCTCGTCATATTCGGCGGGGGATACGATGGAGACCTTGACCACCTCCTTGAGCCGGATGTCAAGGGCGCGGTTCAGGATGTCGAAGAGGGCCAGATAACGGTTTCCTTCTATCTTCCACTTGTCGGCGCCCAAGGCGTCTTCCGTTACATTGAAGACATAGCCGTTGTCATTGAGCAGAACGCCCTCTTTCACCGTTACCATTTCCTGCACGTTGGTCTGGGTGTAAGTGTCTTGCAGTTTGCAGGAAGCCGCAAAGGGAAGGATGGCCAGAATGAAAGGAATCAGTTTTTTCATATCGTTTTGGATTTACTTTTTGTGGTAGGATGCGCAATCAATTGTATGTCAATATCTTCTACGGTGTAACCCTTGAATTTGCGCCGCCTCAGGTGGGAGGCCACCAGCATGCTCAGTTCTTCGTCTATCAAATCCCGGTAGGTGTGATTCTCCCTGTCGTACAGGTGGATGTGCCGGATGGTATTCACGTCAAAGTACATTTTGCTGGTTGCGGACAGGCGGCGGGAGTATATCCTTTTGTCGGCCAGGCCGCTCAGGATGTTATAGACGGAGGCCACGGTAACATGCATCCCTTTCTGCTCCAGTTGGGCCGATACCATGTCGGCCGATGCATGTCCCAAGCCCATCATGACTTCGTGGACGGCCATCCGCTGGCGGGTGGCCTTGAGTCCGTGCCGTCTCAGATGGGAGAGGAATTCCTCCATAGTAGGGGTGGGGAGTGTGGGCTGTGGCATGGGATTAAGCGTTTAACAGGGCCTGGGCGTTGGCGATGGCTTGCGGCGTGACCGTAGCGCCGGACAGCATCCGGGCCAGTTCTTTCACGCGGCCTTCGCGGTCCAGGCTCTCGATGTGGGTTACGTCGTCTTTCTTGCTCACAAGATAATGTGCATGGCCTTTGGCGGCCACCTGCGGGAGGTGGGTGATGGCAAACACCTGCATGTGCTCTCCCATCCGGCAGATGAGGGAGCCCATTTTGTCGGCGGCCGATCCGGAGACGCCCGTGTCAATCTCGTCGAAGATGAGGGTGGGCATTTGCGTATGGCGGGCCATCACGGATTTGAGGCTGAGCATGATGCGGGAGAGTTCACCGCCGGATGCCGCCTTGGATATCTCCGTGAGGTTCTTTCCCGTGGAGGAGAAGAGAAAATGGACGGAATCGGCCCCCAGGGCACCGGCGGGTGCATCGGCTAGTTCCACCTGGAAGGCGGCGTGGTCCAGTTCCAGCGAATGGAGAACCGTCGTAATTTCGTCGGAAAAAGGTAGGGATGCAGCCTGGCGGGCTTCGTGCAGCCGGGCGCACAGCTCAAGATGCCGGCTTTCCAGCTCCTGCAGTTCTTTCCGGACCCGCTCGCACTCCTGTTCTAAGGAAGAGGCGTCGGAAACCAGCCCTTCCAGGCGGTTCCTTTCCTCTATGAGTTCCCCGATGGTCTTGACGCCATGCTTCTGCAGAAGGCCGTACAGGAGGGAGAGCCGCTCTTCCACCTGGGAGAGTTCCTCGGGGGAAGCCTCTGCGCGGCTGTTCGTGAGGCTCACTTCCTGCGCGATGTCCTCCACCTCCACCCGGGCCGATTCCAGCCTCTGCACCAGACTGCCCATCGAGGGAATGAAGGCGGCGGCTTTTTCCAGCTCTTTTGCCGCTTCGCGCAGCAGTCCTCCGGGAGAGGCCGCCTGGTCTGAAGACGGCGATAGCAGCTCTTCCACCGAGCAGAGTGTCTCCTTGATCAGCTCCGCATGGGCCAGCTCGTTCTGACGGGCTTCCAGCTCTTCCACTTCCCCTTCTCGCAACTGCGCCTGATGGAGGCGTTCCCAGCGGGAGGCGTTATACTCTTCATCGGCCCGGGCCGATGCCTGTCTCTTTTCCAGGGCTTCCAGCTCCCGGCGGCTTTCCAGGATGCGGCCCCACAGGGCACTGCACTCCTCCCTCAGGGGGAGGGTGCCTCCGCGGGCGTCCAGCGCATCCATCCGGAAGCGCTCTTCCATCAGCCTGAGGGTCTGGTGCTGGGAGTGGATGTCCACCAGCTGGGCCGACAATTCCTGCAGCACCGGCAGGGTTACAGGTTCGTCGTTGGCGAAGCTGCGGGAACGTCCGCTGCGGGCCACGGTGCGTCTGAGAACCAGACGCTCCCCTTCGTCGGGCAGGTCCGAATCCTTCAGGATTTTCCGGATGGCGGGGGTGATGCCGAACTCGGCTTCCACGATGCAGCTGTCGC
>Ga0310691_10006162_pt1 | contig 12866 bp, 10 predicted proteins | sample 176DNAGHGlowgp2_FD_203887 | JGI IMG/M metagenome (GOLD analysis project Ga0310691, IMG submission 203887) | Sheep rumen microbial communities from Palmerston North, Manawatu-Wanganui, New Zealand - 1766 DNA GHGlow gp2 (v2) (version 2) | ecosystem: Host-associated > Mammals > Digestive system >... | reverse complement strand
GAACCGCACCTTTTGATTCAAGATGATCTAACAATACTTTATCTGAGACTCTTGTCATGTATTCTTTCATAGAAAACCTCCATATCATTGAAGATATTATATCGTTTTTATGCGGATTGTTCAACGGTAGTCGAGTATTTGGACTATTTTTAACCGAGTATTTGGACGCGTTTTGATCGAGTGTTCGGACGAATTTTGCCCTGCTATTTTGTAGCAGTCAATATTAATAGACCTAAAACCTGAATTCCTTGTTTGAAAAGACCATCCTTGTGCATTCTTTTTCGATATACTTATTGTAATTAGCAATGATTCGCTCATCATACAGATCAAAATAGGCAAGGTCGTTCCAATTAACAGACTTTGGATACATCTCAATAGAAAACTTCGGCGAGATTGGTATGTAATAGGTGAGGTGGTCAGATGCTGCTGAGATATGTTCCTGCGTGCCATGATTGATAGAAATTATTGGATTATCCGATGTCCAAAAGGGCAAATCAGTATGATTTACTAATACTGCCCATTTTTTATTTTCGAACATATTAGCATAGTGTCTGTTATGCTTTTTTCGTCCTTGGCTTCTGTAATGACTTTACTTTTGTAGCGTCATACAAAGAGAACTCTATATATTGTTTTAGTGTACTCTCTTTTAGGCGCATTTGAGCTGCGATCTTCCCATCTTTAGCACTCTCAAGTTTATATGCTCGTTCTCCCGGAGTTACACCAATCACCTCGAAAGCACCATGAGCAAAAGCATTTCTTATATAATAATATATTGATTCAATATCAGACATATCCGATTTCTTTCGGAATACGATTAAATCATAGTATGGGTCTCCTAACGTAGAAGCAGCCATGATTCTTTTAACTTCTGCCTCAACAGAAGCTGAACTATCTAGCGGTGAATACGTTTTATTCTTAAGAAGTGGATTCTTAACCTGTAACAGAAGAGTTGAGAGCAAACTACCGCTTACACTTCTTTTCCGGAATGTCGACTTTCGCACACTTACTGGCTCATATACAATTTTGTATTTCTTTTTCCCTTTCTCGTCTGTACCATCTGGAGTTTTGATCATTCGACATGAAGGGCAGTTGAATACAAGACCTGAGATAATGTCCATAAAGACTTTATCGTTAGGTATCTTCTTTATTCTCACCCATGGCATAATACATAAACCATCCTTTTCCTACTCACAATATAGATTAAACAGCATAACTCGAATTCTTACCAGTTGGCCGATATTTGATTTAGAATAGAATTGACAATCAAAAACATTTTTATCAACCGATTCAACTCGTTTCATCCCATCAATATTCTTAAGTGCATCTTCCGATTTCTCAAGAATAGCCATAAAATCTTTTCTTCTGACAAAATATATTATAGCAGTTTTGCAATCCCGCCATGTAAGATAACTATCAAGTTGTCTAACTGCTTCTGCCAGTTCTTTAGGTCCAGACCACACCTTACATTCTGCAACAAAAGCAGCTCGACTCTCACGTTCTATATTAATGTCAGTTTTTCCTTTATTTCTAAATGTTTCGCCAGTTGCATCACCTTTATACGTTGCGTTTAATGTTGCAAGAAGAATATCGCGAAGATCTTCCTCTTGACTGTTTTTGTATGGTCTAGGCGTTCTCTCATATGTAGAACATGTATGCTTTATGGCATCTAATATGTCTTTATACTCTTTGTCTGAAATATAATAAAATTTTTCGGTATCATAGTGATCAGATAAGGGAACAATTTTCCGCTGAAGCGGAATATGCTCTTTTGCGAACTCTTTTTTCTCAATAGGCACCTCCAACATTGAGGCAATTGAAATAAACGACTCGACTTTTTTCTTTCTCTTCATTAAGAGTTCTGAAATCTCTTTTTTTAAAGAGTTATTGAAAGCTGCTACATCTTTGTTTGCAAAACCTACACCATTTTTGATTTTCGAGAGATTATCATCTCGTTCTTTCAGTAAATTATCTATCGCACTCTGACCGCTCATTTCGTTCAGTGATTTTTCAATCCGAAATGAGACATAACCATTCTCTATACATATCTCTGGATATCCACTGACAGAAAAAGTCGATGCCCTACATTTGAACAAATCTGTTTCACCCTGATACGGGAAGAAGAACATTGCAACTATGCCGTCTACTTCCACATAATCTCTTCCAGAAAAGTAGCCCCAAGAGATGTTTGCAGGCATCCGGATTTTCTGTTGTTTTACGCTTCTTTTAGAGAAATCTTCATCTTCAATCACTACTGGGAAAATACAAAATTGCTGATACAGATTCTCAGCAATGATTTCTAAATCATTACCTACAATGACTTCATTAGGCAACTTGTCTATCTCGTCTTGTACTAATGAACGTTGAAGTCCTATAACAGCAGATAAATCACATTCTTGAAATGGTTTCATCACAGTCATCCTCGAATCAATACTAATCAGATTAAATCATCACCCTGCTAAGCTCCATTATATCATTTCACCTAGCAGGGTTTATTAGTCAACTACTATATGGTTTATACCGAGTATTGCCTCATGATGTATTCCTCGAATGCATCTCTCTTGATTCTTCTGTGTCCTCCGATCCAGAGCACAAAGGGACAGTCTTCCGCGTTGGTGAGCTCGTAGAGCTTGGTTCTTCCAATGCCGAAGAGTTCAGCAGCTTCCTCAATGCTGAGAAGCTTCTTCTCTTTGAGTCGGTTGAGATCGGCCCTCTTCGAATCATCTTTTTGTTTATCCTTCACCATCTCAACCAGATATGCTGCACACACGTCCTGCTTCACGACCGGGGTCTGCTTCTGTTCCAAAAGAATATTAACTTCGTTGTTGGTTGTTTCGTTATTCATGATCGTTTCCTCCATCATACTGATTCATTGTCATCTGATTGTGTTTCCCACTTCCGTTGCCACCGCATTGCATCTGCCATCGAGAAATCTCCGTTTGTCCTTCGAACCTCCATCTCACATTCCCTGTGTAGTGCCTTGTACTTGATCGGATCCACTTCCATCGAGGCCGCGATGAGATTGTTCCCGACAGCTTGTTCCACCGCCCACTTAAAGAGCATCCTCGTGAGTCTCGTGATGTTCTCTTCCGTACATGCCCTCATCGATGACATGATGGTCGGGGAGAGGTAGTCCGTCAAACGGTTCGAGTTGATGTACCCCAGGTAGTGGCGCACGGCTCTCTCCATGAACTCGGTCAGCGAATGGCTGCCTTCTTTTTTGTATGTCTCTTTTACTTCCTGATAGGTCTTCTCATCAAGATAAAGACCGACCTTCTTCTTTTCTGTTTTTTCCATTCTTGGCTCCTTTCATAAGAATGCTTGTCCCCAAGACGAGCCCCATATATCAGTCGGTTCACGCCCTGTGTACCCACTTTTTCGTTAAGCGAGCTGTTTTGTACCCATGAGTTTTCTTGTTTCAAAAGCACCCGCAAACGTCCTTACACACGGCACTGCCGGGTGTTGTGAAAAGAGTGGGAAAACCACGTTTGTACCCACTCCTTTATCCTGCTTTCTAATTGTCTTTTTCAAAGGCGCTTTTTGACCGTTTTTTGAGGCTGTCTTGGCGTGTCTTTTCTGCCTTAGCTTTCCTTTCCGCTTGCGTTTCTATGGAAGTTATTCGCTATCAATTCTCTCACTTCAGCCGATACATACCCCTCATATAGAGCGTCCAGCATTGCCTCAAGAGAACCTTCAATCGATACTCCGTAGTGCGGAATAAAGCTTCTGATTGCCAACAATTTGTCGGAATCATACTCAACCTGAACTGTTTCCTTTGCCATTTTTCCTGTGCCTCCTTCCTGATTTTATCCTTCAAAAGTCTTCACTCTGTGTAGACTTTATGCCTTCACCGGTGAAGACTTTTGTTATTTAATAAGCCTGATATTGTAGGCAAAGTGCAGACGTGTAGACTTTATTTCGCTTTATGCACCCCGTGCACATGAGATGTAGAAATCGATTTCTCTAAATAGAGAAAAAGTCTTCACTTCTTCACTTTTGGCAGTTTTCGAAGCTGGATCCGCAACTTGCTTTTTCTCATCCGAAGCGGGTTCGATAGGATACTTCTCGTCTGATTTCTCCTGTTCTTCGATAAGTTCCGCGATCGATTTTTCCGTTTCAAGAGGGAAATCGATGACTGGGGGAGGGGTCATCACGTATTCATCCGGGATATCTGTCACGAGCGAAATGTGGAAAAACACGCCGGTATTTCTTCTATATTTCTCGATGAAGATCCCCATTTTCTCCAGTTGTCGTCTCCTGCTGAAGAGCTTCACGCTCAGGGATTGTGGTTTTTTCGTTGAACCGATCAGTGAACAAAGCTCCGAAGCTGGGCCATCGAAACCTCCTTTTTGGCGGATAAGATCCAGTGTTTTTCGCAGGTCCGGATCCGTCTTGAGAGGATCTTCCACCGGGTTACTCGCTTCCATCAGATCCCATCTGTGGCCGGCTTTATCGAACTGAACGGTCAGAATCTGCGGCTCCAAGTCTCTACATTTCAGGTAAAGTTTCGCAGATTCATCGCTGAATTTACTCTTGCGAAGTACATATGCGCCGTCTGCAGAAGAGTAAAGTCCATGTGTTCCGGAGATATCATTGAACGGATCATCGCTCTGCATCTTCCTCAGATGGTGTACGATCAGGATGGTTATCCTGTACTTCTCTGTGAATTTATGGAAACCATTCATGAAGTTGTAGTCCAGCTGATTCGTATTCCCCAAGGACGAAGTATTGCTCTGTCTGATAGCTGTCAGCGTGTCAATGATGATCAGCCCAATATCCGGATGCTGACTCATCTCCAGCTCCAATTGTTTGAGAAGGTTCTCTTCATCTCTTGCTGCCTGAATCGCATAGAAATAGTTCTCCGGTGTTTTATCGGATACTTCGAACATTCTTTTCTGAAGCAACGGCTCGCCATCTTCCAGATAAAGATAAAGCACATCCTTTTGTCTTACTTCATAATTCCAGAACTTTTCTCCGGTGCAGACGTGCATCCCGATGTCCAATGCCATGTACGATTTACCACTCTTCGCGCTTCCGCAGAAGAGAAATACACCTTTACCGGGAAGGAAGTTCTCAATCAACGGCTCATCTTCTCCTAGTTCTTTGTCCGCCAGATCGCTGAAACTGTTCACCACCAGCGGACGAAATTCTTCTTTCATAGTTATATCACCTCGATTCTAATATGTTTTTTCAGTAGTTTTGCCCGTATTTATCGTCCACTCCCAGGCATGAAGTCTCCCTCGGGTTGAGGGTTCATTCGGATCTCCAACTCCCAGGGTAACTATCCCTTCTTGCAACGCTCATTGGGTGTGACGGCTCACGATGCTCGCTCATCGCTTCAACGCTCGGCCTGTGACTACGCGCAAGTGTCTTTGTAGGAGTTAGATCTGCTATTCAGTTGTCAAGGTACAGGGGAGGGCGAGTGAACCTCCCGGGTGATTTCATCCAAACTAAGGTGTTGTTATCTCGGGGAAAGGAAAAGGACACCAACTTCCTGAAGCAGTTTTCAGGGCAAAAAGCACCCTTACCCATCGGTAGGGGATGGGCCGAACATTCCTGTCCCTTACCCATCTGCTGATCCCAATGGCCGCTCCAAACTGTTGGTGTCCTCCGCTTTCTGGCTTCGCGTTTCTCTCTTCTCTTTTACAACGCATATACATAGTTCTACCCATCCGCGAGATGACGGTCCTCCTTGTTTGTTAGAATCTGATTGTCAAAGTCCAAAAAGAACAATTGTTCTTATAAGCGATTATAACATCCCGTAACCGGATGTCAAGAACGAATGTTCGAATTCTCTCATAAAAAATCCGCAGAAAATTTGTACAATCTGCGGGTTATTAAGATCCGATATAGGGTCGGGGGAGTGCGTAACAGTGTTACAAAGCTATTGTATCGAGGGGTTCTCCTCTTGTTTGAGTGCCTCACGTTCCAGTTGATCCAACCAAGCTTGTAGTAGTTTATTCTGTAACACGTATCCAAAGTAAAAGAATTGATTGGCTAGTTCCTTTGACAGCCGCTTGCATTCCTTAACATCCTCAGGCCTGTTTTTCTTGCTTATATATATTGACAAATGATAATTCTCTTCTGCCTTAGCAATACGATTAAAACTTCTAGAAGAGAAATGAATAAACTCACAAGTAATCTGATACAGTTGATACACTGGCAGTTTCAAATACTCTCCTAGTTTTTCGCACATATACTTATCATCGAGTTTATGGTTCTGTCTATCTTTAATTCGATGAACTTCCTTATGTTCGATCAACACACTCTTGCAGAATTCGCTACTATTCGAAACCAGACTCAAAGCATACGTTCTCATTACACAATCCATTTGCATTCGTGTTAAAACAGCCATTACTTCAATATTCTTCGTTCTGTATGAATAAAGGAAAGGATCAATAAGCTTGATAGACTTGTCAATCGCAGACATAAAATACAAGTCTTCTATTCTAAGGTCCTTCATTTGCATCAGCAATTCACGAGCTGATAATTCCAGTCCGTTTATTCTTTCACGTATCTCCTTATCCGTTTTAAGATACATTTCTCTTCCTTGTACGAATGCATGCGGAGATTTTTTATGTGCTTCTTCTTGCATTTCCTTTGTTTTACATCCTGAAATAGGTCGTCCTTCCTTAATAAATTAATCTTATAGCTTTTTATTCGAGTCTGGTTTTCTCTTACTTCGACAAATGCATCTTAATCTCCTCAAAACTTTCCAAAGCACTTTGGAGATTATCGATTATTTCGTCGGCTAGAACATCGGGCGAAGGAATGCTGTCCAAATCAGCAAGAGACTTATCCTTAATCCAGAAGATGTCAAGGCTGGTCTTGTCACGATTCAGAATCTGATCATCTTTACCACCTACAATGTATCTGCGCCAGCGCCCGTCCGGATTATCTTCTGACCATGTCTCATTTCTCTCGTAACGATTCTGAGGATTATAACATCTAATAAAATCCAACAGGTCAGCGTAGGTTATCGGATGTTGTTTTAGAGTAAAGTGCATATTCGTTCTTAAATCATATATCCAGATTTCTTTGGTCTGTTTCTCTGGGCTTGCCGGCCGTTTGTCGAAGAATATGACGTTTGCCTTTACTCCAGGCTTATAGAAAATTCCGGTCGGGAGCCTTAAAATCGTATGCAAATCAGTAGTTTCCAACAATTTCTGACGAACAGTTTCTCCAGCACCGCCTTCAAACAGAACATTGTCAGGTACAACAACTGCAGCCTTGCCAGTTGCCTTTAGAAGAGTGTTGATGTGCTGCACGAAATTCAACTGCTTGTTCGAACTGGTTGTCCAGAAATCTTGTCTGTTATATACGAGATCTTCCTCCTCCTGCTCATCATCCTCGTTTGTAAATGTGATGGAGGACTTTTTGCCAAAAGGCGGGTTCGTCAAGACGTAGTCTACTCGATATCCGGGATCGGAAAGCAGAGCGTCACCTAAAGAAATCGGGATTTCACCGTAGATATCACCGATGTTATGAAGATAAAGATTCATTAGTGCCGTCTTAAACGTCGCACCCACGATCTCATTTCCGTGGAAGGTCTTATTTTTCAGAAACTCCTTCTGACTTCGATCGAGTGCGTAGTTTTTCGAATCGGAAAGAAAAGACTGCGCAGCGAGGAAAAAGCCACCACTTCCACAACAGGGATCGGCGATAGTCTTACCTGGTTCAGGTCGGATGCACTCAACCATAGCCTTGATAAGCGGACGGGGGGTGAAATACTGTCCTGCACCGCTTTTGATATCTTCAGCGTTTTTCTGGAGAAGTCCCTCGTAGATTTCACCTTTTACATCGGAAGACATTGCAACCCAGTGTTCCTTATCAATCATTTGAACGACGCGATAGAGGATTGCCACGTTGCTGATTTTGTTGACCGCGCCTTTGAATATTTGGCCGAGGATTCCGCTTTCCTCTCCAAGTTTTTCGAGAGTTTTCTTATACTGCGTTTCCAACTCTGCGCCCTTGAGCGTATTCATATCCGACCATGTGTAACCTTTCGGAATACCAGTTTCTCTTTTATAGGGCGGCTTGGAATACTCATCGGACATTTTTAGAAAGATCAGATATGTCAGCTGCTCCAGATAATCTCCATAGGAAACCCCGTCATCTCGGAGAGGATTACACATTCCCCATACCTTTGATATGATTGCTGATGTATTTGTATCTGCCATTATACTAATCTCCCTTCAAATGCTTCTTTCAGTATACTCTGGCGCATGGCTTCGGTCTGTGCCAGAGCATCATCTATAGTTCTTTCGATGCTATTACAAACGGACAGCCGGGATTCAATCCTAGAAATAATAATATCTTGGTCCCTGGCTGATATGAATGGTACTCGAATATCTTTTATTTGTTTTGAATTTACTCTTGGTCTTGTAGCACCGTGAACTTGATGAATCAGCTCATAGTACGCTTGTTTCGAAGAGAAATAATACAGCAAAAATCGAGGATCGATCTCTGGCTTAAGTCTAATTCCGACGCAATCAGCCTTATTTACCGCATAACCAATATATGACGGAAGTTGACATATTTTTATGCTTTCCGAAACGAATGTGGACATTATCAAATCGGCCGGAATAACAGTATGTGCTTTTATGCTCTCATATTTCTCATTTGAAATGTAGGATTTTTTGCTATCATCAAACCAACCAGCTTTAATATTCTCTAGCCTTACGACCCTAATTCCGTGATCCGTGTAGTCCGAAGTTTTTAGGTTTGAACCAAATGGCCCATCAAAGACTTTCTGTGTGATATCGGCCAAAGGAACATAGACAGTGATTCTTTCAAAAACTTCTTTCAGTACCGCCTGACGATAGACTGTTATCTGGGTCTTGGTTTTTTGCAACGTCTCCTCAGCGTTATCGAGAGAAGAGAAAAGTTTCTCAATGCGGGAGACAATACGCTGTTGCTCATCGAGTGGTGGTACAGGAACAAGTAGTGAATTCAAGACAGTCTGGCTTATATTCTTTTGTGTTCCGCCTTTTCCTTTTGAAATCAGTTCTGACTTCATCATCTTCATGTAGTAATACATGAATTCCAAAGTAACATCATGCATCTCTTTCGCAAATGCAATTGCTTGATTTGTACAGCATTCAATGCCTGTAATCCCTAGTTTCCCAATACTTCCATACATAGCAACTAATAATGTACCAGCAGGAATCATTTTTGCACTACTGTTTTTTAGACCAAGTTCTGTAATCTTCGTAGATGAATCCGTTATAACTCCGTCATTTAAATCACCAATGATAAGCCATGGAATTGTTCCACCTTCATAGTATTCTTTCTGTGTTGCTTTAGGTGTCCCGCCTGATCCCCATTTAACAACTTCAGGCATTTTTTTTAGGTTCCAATTTGAAGGATAATTCTTTATAGTAAATCCCATATATTCTCCTTATGCCACCAACTCAACATTCATCTCGTTGAGTATGTTTTCATAATCATCACCAAATGCTCCATAAAACGCGGCCAAACCACCGCGACGGTCGAAAGGTGTAAGGTCTAAATCTTCCGGTAAGATGGACAGCGATGTGATGATATGATCCTTGATCAGTCGTAGCCATTCCATCTGTTCCTCTGTGAAATGTACCGCACCGGTATTCTTGCGGAACGTCCATTGCATGAAATTGTAATTCACTCTATCCGCAAAAGGAGAGAGGTTGTCCGAATATCCCATCTCAAAGCGGATAATGGAAATCAGGTCGGTAAGCTGTGCCATTGTACCACGTTTCACATTTTCTGGTTTTTTGATCGCATAGCAATCCCACAGACGCTCTAATGTGATACCTTTTTCTTTCAGTTTCTGATACAACTCTTTCAAGCCATCTATCATCATTGGCCGGTCTTTATATGCCTGCTCATAGATGATGCGGAGAGCGATAATCTCGTCTTTGTTCTCCTCAATAAAATCGCGGAAGGTTGATATCACTTGATCAGCATTATCTTCCCGTTGCGTGTCATATCCTACAAAGGTCACATAATCCAAATTGATGTTATCGATAATCTGGTCATGACTCCTGCGAACGTTTTCGATAAAAACACGAGTGTCCGGATTATGGAACGGAGCAACTGCTTCTGTAATCAGTGCCGTCTTTGCAGCCTGCAGTTGTTCTTCTGTCGGCTCATCTGTCCCAGTATCAATCTGCGCTCTTTCATTGATAACATCTTCGTCAAAAGCATTCAGCAGATTTCCTGCTACTTTTACAGCTGAAATACCTACTGTATCTTCAAAGGATTTACGCTCGGATGATGTCATCTGAGCATTCAAGCGTGTGATACGGCTGGCCAGTGATGTCAGAGTATCCTCATCCTTTGCACCGAGAGCAATATTCATCATGAGTTCTTTCATAGAAACAGACGGTTTACGTTCCAAAGGTCTGGTATCACTCTTCTTTGACTTCGTAACACCGACAGCGTCCACAATAACAAAGTGATCTTTATTCTCTGTGGCGGAGGGAGTAACCTTCTGCAGATCATCTACACCGAGTGTACGTGTACCACGACCTTTCATCTGTTCAAAGTAGTTCTTGCTCCGGACATCACGCATAAAGATCAGGCATTCAATCGGCTTTACATCTGTTCCTGTAGCAATCATATCCACAGTAACGGCAATGCGCGGATAGTAATCGTTTCGGAATGCGCTCAGAACCGACTCTGGTTTATCAGCCGCATAAGTAATCTTCTTACAGAAATCATTTCCTTCACCGAATTCCTCACGAACAATCTGGATGATATCGTCCGCGTGGCTGTCAGTTTTGGCAAAAATCAGAGTTTTGGGCACTTCCTTGCGGTGTGGAAAAAGCGTAGTAAATAAGTTCTCTTTGAAACTGCGGATTACAGTCCGGATTTGGCTTGGATTTACGACATCTTTATCAAGTTTTCCTTTGTTTGAGCCAGAATAATCTTCGTCTTCATCCATCTCCTGCCAGCGTTTTGCGCGTGAAAGCCTGTCACGGTACTCAATCAGCTGTTTCATCAGACGTGCACCGTTTCTAGTAATATCCGTTTCTATGAGAAAAACATCTTCGCCGACATTAACTCCATCAACAATAGCCTGTTCTCTAGGATACTCACTGACTACGTTTTCATCGAAGAAAGCAAACGTCCGTTTATCTGGAGTTGCAGTCAAGCCAATAATAAAAGCATCAAAATACGTCAGCACCTGGCTCCATACATTATATATAGAACGGTGACATTCATCGACGATAATGCAGTCAAAAAACTCCGGAGGATACTTACTGTTGTAAACGACTTCTTTCGGAGCTTTGGATTCTGCAGTTACATATTCTGCAAATGGAACTTCTTCGGCACGCTCATCCAGTTCTTCGCCCTTTAAAATCGAATACATACGCTGAATGGTGCTGATACAAATCTGGATATCATTCGGTATATAGGAGTTTTTCAGTCGTCTAACTCCGTACAGTTGGGAAAAGTTCCTTGGATCATCATTGGGAGTATAGGCAAGAAATTCTCTCTCGGCCTGTTCGCCGAGACTCTTTGTATCTACGAGGAAAAGAATTCGGTTCATCCTGCCGTATTTCAAGAGTCTATACGCAGCTGTAATTGCAGTGAATGTCTTGCCTGCACCTGTGGCCATTTGTACCAGTGCCTTCGGTCTGTTATCTGCAAATGACCGATCAAGATTATTGATAGCCGTTATTTGACATTTTCTAAAACCGGTCTCATCTAGTGGTGGAAAACTCTTTAGATTGTTACGAACCGTATCTGGCGCAGCTATAAGGGCCTTTAATGATTCTGGGCGATGAAAGGAGAATACCGTACGAGAGCGATACTTAATATCATCATAATCTGTAAACCTAATGAGCTTATCAGTCGCTTCATACGCAAAACGAATCTTGTATTCCTGTTGCACCCATTTGAATGTGCTGTTCGCATAACGCGCAGATTGTCCCTCCACTACAGTGATGTTTTCTCCAGCCTCTGACTTTTTTGCTTCTACGACGCCCACAGGTTTACCCTCTATGAAAAGAGCATAATCGACTGGCCCAGTACTTGTAGGGAATTCTCGTACCGCGATGCCAAGAGACGCTGTAAGATTCAGTTGTTTCAGATCCTGAATTCTCCAGCCAGACTGTTCAAGTTTCTCGTCTATTACTACACGAGCTTGTTCTTCAGGCGTCACCACGATCCCTCCCATCTGCTGTATCAATCAAATTTATACAAATATTATAGTATATTTAACAGTAGAAAAGCACCCCACATCATATGAAATGGGGTGCTTGTAAGACAATCTCTGACTTATCGCGTTTTGCTTGTTTCTTCGGTCTTACCAATGCAAGATTGGTAAATCGTTGTTAAGGTCACGGGGCCAAATCCCGAAAGCCCTGATATTACGGGCTTTATTTGTCCAGACTTTTCATTGTCGGGAAGAGAAGTACATCTCTGATTGCCGGGCTGTCGGTGAGGAGCATGACCAGACGGTCTATACCATAACCAATGCCGCCCGTCGGGGGCATGCCGATCTCGAGGGCGTTGAGAAAGTCTTCGTCGGTGTGGTTGGCTTCTTCGTCGCCGGCTTCAAATGCTGCGTCCTGAGCGGCGAATCTTTCTCTCTGGTCGATCGGGTCATTGAGCTCGGAATAAGCATTACACATTTCCCATGTGTTGATGAAGAGCTCGAATCTTTCTACCTTCTCCGGATCTGTGGGCTTCTTCTTCGTAAGCGGAGAGATCGCTACCGGGTGATCCATGATGAATGTCGGCTGGATGAGGTTCTCTTCACAGAACTGCTCGAAGAACAGGTTGATGATGTCGCCCTTGGTGTGACGGTCCTCAAACTCCACGTGATGCTCCTTGGCAAGTGCTTTTGCCTCGTCATCGGACTTCACGGCGTCAAAATCCAC
>Ga0310691_10006160_pt1 | contig 12871 bp, 9 predicted proteins | sample 176DNAGHGlowgp2_FD_203887 | JGI IMG/M metagenome (GOLD analysis project Ga0310691, IMG submission 203887) | Sheep rumen microbial communities from Palmerston North, Manawatu-Wanganui, New Zealand - 1766 DNA GHGlow gp2 (v2) (version 2) | ecosystem: Host-associated > Mammals > Digestive system >... | reverse complement strand
TCTGCAAAGGACTGCACGGGCTGCGGTTCCTGCGCGGATGTCTGCCCGGCCAGAAAGAAGGCCCTTGAGATGCATGCCATGGATTCCGATTTCATGGAAAAGGCACAGGAACGGTACGACAAGCTGTTTGCTACGGTTCACAATGAGGATAGAAAGATTCCGTTTGATGACAGCACCGTAAAGGGCTCCCAGTTCGCACAGCCGCTGATGGAATTCTCCGGCGCATGTCCGGGCTGCGGCGAGTCTCCGTATGCGAAGCTCGTAACACAGCTCTTTGGTGACCGGATGATCGTGGCCAATGCGACCGGCTGTTCCATGATCTGGGGCTGCTCCGCACCGTCCACACCGTATACCGTAAATAAAGAAGGACGCGGTCCGGCCTGGGCGAACTCCCTCTTCGAGGATAATGCGGAATTCGGCTACGGCATGGCGACAGCTGTTAATGCGCGCCGGAAGGAGCTCTGCACCGCTGTAGAGGCGCTGAAAGAAAATGCCGAGACGCAGGCTGCCGCTGAAAAGTGGCTCAGCGTAATGAACGATGGCAAGGCTGCCAGAGCGGCAGGCGAAGAGCTGCTCCGCGTATGTGAAGGCCTGGCGGAGAGCAATACCCATGCGGCCTATGTGAAGGCCAATGCGGATCTTCTCGGTAAGCCGTCCGTATGGATCTTCGGCGGTGACGGCTGGGCTTACGATATCGGCTACGGCGGACTGGATCATGTCCTCGCTTCCGGTGAAAATGTAAATGTCCTCGTCTTTGATACCGAGGTATATTCGAATACAGGCGGTCAGTCCTCCAAGGCGACCCCGATCGGTGCGGTTGCGAAGTTTGCCGCATCCGGTAAGAAGGTAAAGAAAAAGGATCTGGCACAGATTGCCATGGCCTATGGCTACATCTACGTGGCACAGATTGCCATGGGTGCCAACCCGGCACAGACTCTGAAGGCACTTCAGGAGGCAGAGGCCTATGACGGTCCGTCCCTGATCATTGCCTATGCACCGTGTATCAACCACGGCGTGAAGGCCGGTATGAACCGGAGCATGCTGGAGATGCGGAATGCGGTACGTTCCGGCTACTGGAATCTGCTCCGCTTCGATCCGCGTCTGGCCGAGGCGGGTGAGAATCCGCTGATGCTCGACAGCAGCCAGCCGACCGACAGCTACAGAGACTTCCTGATGGGCGAGGTTCGTTACAACTCCCTGAAGCTCAGATTCCCGGATCAGGCAGAAGAACTGTTTAATAAGGGAGAGGCGTCGGCAAAGCGTCGGTACGAATTGCTGCATGAGATGGCCGGAAGCCGGAAAGGGGGCGATGCACAGTGATCAATTTAAGTAAAGTCAGAACCCGGATGCCGGAGCAGGATCCGCAGGTGCGCACCCGGAATTTTGAAGAGGTTGCCACCGGATATACCGAGGAAATGGCTGTTCGTGAGGCACTTCGGTGCCTGAAGTGCCGGGAACATCCCTGCATGACCAGCGGATGCCCCATCCATAACGATATTCCGGCGTTCATTGAAAAGATAACAGAAGGTGCCTTTGAAGAGGCATATCAGATCCTCACAAAGACCACATCCCTTCCCGCTGTCTGCGGAAGAGTATGTCCGCAGTATCTGCAGTGTGAGGGAAAATGTGTCCGCGGCGAAAAGGGCCGTGCGGTAGCAATCGGTGCGCTGGAGCGCTTTGCAGCGGACTGGCACAGACACCATGCAGCTGAGACGGAGGCGGAATCCGCACCGAAGAAGGCTGCAAAGGCCGCTGTCGTAGGTTCCGGTCCCGCAGGTCTTGCCTGCGCAGGCGAACTGGCGAAGCAGGGCTACGATGTGACGCTCTTTGATAAGGAAAATCTTCCGGGCGGCGTGCTTTCTTACGGTATTCCGGAATTCCGTCTGCCGGGAGAAATCCTGCAGAAGGAGCTGGAAAATCTCAGGGAGGCCGGTGTGAAGTTCGAGACCGGAAAGGCGCTCGGAAAGGATTTCACGATCGATTCCCTGATGGAAGACGGTTACAAAACCGTATTTGTCGGAAACGGTGCCGGAAAGTCTTACCGACTGGGCATCCCGGGACAGGAGCTTTCGGGTGTGCTTCCCGCATCCGCCTTCCTGTATGATGTAAACTGTAATCAAAAATATCCTTCCGCCGGGACGTTTGCCGTGATCGGCGGCGGTAATGTGGCAATGGATGCCTGCCGCGCAGCCATCCGGTGCCCGGAGGCAAAGAAGGTATATGTGGTATATCGTAGATCGGTAGCCGAAATGCCGGCGGATCCGGCCGAACTGCACGAGGCAGAGGCGGAAGGCATCGAATTCCTGTATCTGACAGGTCCGCTGGAGGTGATCGGTGAGGACGGCAAGGTGAAAGGCCTGAAGTGCCAAAAGATGGAACTGACCGAGCCGGATGCTTCCGGCCGCAGAAAGCCTGTTCCGGTAGAAGGTTCGGAGTTTGTGCTGGATGTGGACTGCATCATCGAGGCCATCGGTTCCGAAAGCGATAATGCCTGTGTGGATGGCGTGGAAATCGGTGACCGTGGCCTGATCCTTGCGGATGCCGAAACACTCGCAACCTCCCGTCCGGGCGTTTACGCCGGCGGAGATACGGTTACCGGTCCGAAGACGGTGATCGCGGCTATGGGCGCCGGAAGACGCGCCGCAGCGGCGATGGCTTCGTATATGCAAGGAAAAGAGTGAGACAAGATGGCAAAAAAGAATCTGCGTACCCGTTTTTCATTCGTGGAAAAGCTTGCCCTCGGCTTTTTGGCCGGGGGCATCGCTACTGCCACGGGGTATCCCTTTTTCCGTTTTATGACCTATGCGGGAAGGAAAAAGGATCCGGTAAAGAAAAACAGAAAGAAGTGGTTTCAGCTTCATCATACAACGGTGAATCATCCGCGTTATAAACATGAAGAGGATTATCTTGCCACCAGGGCATGGTGCGAAGCGCAGGAAATGGAGGATGTTTATACCCGGAGCTTTGACGGCCTGAAGCTCCACGCGAAGTATTTCCCGGCTGAAGCGCCGGAGCGGATCGTTCTTCTCAGCCACGGCTACAGAGGAACCAGCTTCGGCAGTGTGGCACATATGGCGGAGTATTTACATGAAAACCATACCAGCCTGCTGTTCATTGACCAGAGATGCTGCGGCGAGAGCGAGGGAGAGTACATCACCTTCGGTGCAAAAGAGCAGCATGATATTCTGGCATGGGTGAGGCTGCTGCACCAGCGGAATCCGGAGGGGCTTCCGATCTATCTCTACGGGCAGTCCATGGGGGCTTCGACCGTTCTGATGGCCTCGGCGCACGAGCTCCCCCCTGAAGTGAAGGGAATCATTGCAGACTGCGGTTTCCATTCCATGAAGCAGCAGCTCCGCGATATGGCAAAGGGATGGTTCCATTTCCACTGGATTGGATTCCTGCTGCTCCGGGTGGATCTTTTCTGCCGCCTGTTTGCCGGGTTCCGGATGAAGGATGCGGATACGACGGCTGCTTTGGAAAGTAATACGCGGCCCGTTCTGTTTTTCCACGGCGAGGAGGATACCTATGTGTATCCCCGGAACACAGAGATGAATTACCGGCTCTGCCGGGCACCCAAAGAGGTGGTCACGGTTCCGTCGGCGCGGCATCTCTGCAGCTCCTACGAAGCCCCGGAGCTCTATAAGAATAAGATTACGGAATTTTTCCGTAAGATCGAGCATACGAACTGACGTCATACAGTCGGATGCGTTGCTTCCGTAACGCAATACGTCACCTACAACGCCAGCCTTTCCGGCTGGCGTTTTTTTGTGCGAAGGCGAGTCATCAGGATACACATTTATGTGGCATCCTGTTTGACGAGCCCGCATCATCGAGTAGGGCGGTTAAATCCGCCCTACTCGATTACAAAGACATTCATCGCACCGGCACCGGGGGTTGCAAGCACTTTATCAGACGAGGCAAAAGTGAGTTATCATACACTTTTCGGAAAGGTGTTCGTTATGTTTCGGTCAATTTTATCGGGAGTGTTCATTAAGTCTTTGGGGGGATGGACATTTGATTTTTTATGTTGTATGCTCTCACCGTCAAACGAAAACAAAAGAAAAATATGAGAAGGTTAAAGTAAAGAGGAGAGAGAAAAATGAGAAAAGAGTATCCGCTTACAGCAGCACAGAACATGCATTACCAGTGGATCCGGGAATACAATACCCAGCAGGTTTCCGGTGTGAGCATTGTAGCATCCCTGAAGGCCCAGCTTGACTTCGGTCTTCTGAAGAAATGTATCCAGCTGGAGATGGAAAGATACGGTTGTACCAGACTTCGGTTCACAAAGCCGGATAAGAACGGCGAGGTTAAGCAGTATCTGATCAAGCATGATGCCAGAGACATCGAACTGAAGGACATGTCAAACATGACGCTTGCAGAGGCGGATGACATGATGCAGCACTGGGCCTATGAGACCCTGGATGGTGATAACCGTCCGATGTGCGAATTCATCATGGTGAAGCTTCCGGAGGGCTTTAACGGTTTCTTCGTACATATGGATCACAGACTGATCGATTCCTGCGGTCTTGTAGTCATGGTTAACGACCTGATGCAGCTTTACACGCATTACCGGTTCGGTACCGAGTATCCGTCAGACCTGGCAGACTTTGAAAAGGTTCTGGAGTCGGATCTGGCCAAGGCAAGCAACGAGAAGCGCTTTGCCAAGGACAAGAAGTTCTGGGAAGATCAGCTCGATGCCATGGGCGAACCGCTTTACTCCGATATTCAGGGTCCCTCCGTACTGGAAGAGGCCAGAAAGAAGCACAAGAATAAGAACCTGAGAGCTGCCGATATCGAAAGAAAAGAGCTCTTCGTTGCCGTAAAGGATTATTACCTGGAGCCGGAGCCGACAAAGGGTCTCATCGATTTCTGCATGAACCATCAGCTGTCCATGACAAACCTGATCCTTCTTGGTATCCGTACCTATCTTTCCAAGGTGAACAACGGCCAGGAGGATATCACCATCGAGAACTTCATCTCCAGAAGATCTACCCATGATGAGTGGACATCCGGCGGAAGCAGAACCATCATGTTCCCCTGCAGAACCATCATTTCGGAGGATACGGATTTCCTTTCCGCTGCGTATGAGATTCAGAACGTACAGAACAGGATCTACATGCACAGCAACTACGATCCGGCCCTGATCCGCGAGGAAATGAAGCGGCGTTACAATACACCGGACGATACAACCTATGAGAGCTGCTACCTGACCTATCAGCCGATGCCGGTACATGTGGATAATCCGGCACTGAAGGGCATCCCGGTACATGGCAAGTGGTTTGCCAACGGTGCGGCTACCAAGAAGATGTACCTCACGGTATCCCACACCAAAGAGGGCGGCATGTGCTTCTCTTATCATTATCAGACCGTGAAGCTTTCCGAGAAGGATATGGAGCTTCTGTACTACTACATGATGCGGATCCTCTTCATGGGTATTTCCAACCCGGATATGAAGATCGGCGAGATCATGGCTTCCGTCTAAGAATTTCAAAATTGCGGAACGAATAAATGAAATAGCGTTTTCCCACAGATTGGAAAAAGCTGCATAACGGTTACGGAGTATTATTAAAAAATATACATATATCAATCAATTACAATAATCAGAATAAAAGGAGATAAAAAAATGGACAGAGCACAGGAGTTTAAGAAGATCGTTGCACAGTATTCCAGCGTAGCTGCAGAGGATATGACAGATGACATGAGCCTTCGGGATGACCTGGGTCTCAGCTCTCTGGATTTCATGACATTCCTGGGTGAGCTGGAGGATACCTTTGATGTAGAGCTGGATCTGGACAAGGCTGTTCAGATCGGTACTGTTGGAGAAGCTCTGGAGATGCTGAAAGAACTTATGGAGGCATAAGATGAATACAATTCGCGAGATTTGGAACAGCGCTGTTTCTGCATATGCAGATCTTTCCGCTGTAAAGTGGCTGGAAAAAAAGGATGTGAAGAGCCGGAGCTACGGCGAGCTGAATGAGGATGTTGCAGCAGTCCGGAAGGGGCTCTCAGCCGAAGGCTTTGACGGCGCACATATTTCCCTGATCGGTACGGCATCCGTCAGCTGGATCAGTGCATATCTGGGAATCACGACAGGAAACAATGTGGCAGTTCCGCTGGATGCGGGTCTTCCCGCAGAGGACCTGATCGCCCTCCTGATCGACAGCGATTCGGAAGCATTGTTCCTGATCCCGAAGGCAAAGGGCCTCATCGAGGCTGTTCAGGCTTCCTGCCCGAAGATCCGGAAGATCTGGCTTCTTCAGGAAGAGCCGGAGGAAGGCTTTGCCACACTGGCCGATCTGAAGAACGCATCGGAAGGCACAGATGATGTCAGCGGCCGCGCAAAGGATGAGATTGCAACGCTGATCTATACATCCGGAACAACCGGAAAGAGCAAGGGCGTTATGCTCACACAAAACAACCTGGCACAGAATGTGGAAGCGGTTCCCTACACCGCAGAGCCGGGCTGTACCCTCCTCAGTGTTCTTCCGGTACATCATGCTTTCTGTCTGGTCATGGACTGGCTGAAGGGCTTTTCCCTCGGTGCATGCGTCTGCATCAATGATTCCTTCATGCACATGATCCGGAACATGGGCATCTTTAAGCCGGATGTCATGCTGATGGTACCGCTTATGGTCGAGACCATCTACAAGAGACTCTCCGCTGTGGATCCGTCCCTGCCGAAGGCGGCGGTTGCTGCTAATGTATTTGGCGGAAACCTGAAGATCATCTTCACGGGCGGCGCACATCTGGATCCGTTCTACATTGAGAAGCTGGAGGAGTATGGTGTGCAGGTTCTTGAGGGCTACGGTATGTCCGAGTGCTCACCCGTTATCAGCTCCAATACGCCGGGCGACTTTAAGGCCGGTTCCATCGGAAGACCGCTTTCCAATGTGAAGGTTCGTTTCGTGGATGGCGAGATTCAGGTACAGGGCAGCAGCGTGATGCAGGGCTACTACAAGATGCCGAAGGAAACGGCAGAGACGCTTGCAGACGGCTGGCTGCATACCGGTGATAAGGGATATATTGATGAGGACGGCTTCCTCTTCATCAACGGAAGAGTGAAGAATCTGATCATTCTTTCCAACGGCGAGAACATCTCTCCGGAGGAAATTGAGAATAAGCTTGGCATCAACCCGCTCGTCGGCGAGGTTGTTGTGACAGGTGAGAACAACGGCCTTACTGCACGCATCTATCCGGACCAGGATGTAGTAAAGGCAAAGGAACTGGACGAGGATCAAATAAAGGCCGCCCTGGATGCCCTCCTGAAGGAGTACAACCGGAAGCAGCCTACTTATCGGCAGATCATTGCACTGGTGATCCGGAAGAATCCGTTCCACCGCAATGCAACAAGGAAGATCATCAGAGCCGATGCAGCGATTGATGAATAAGTCTTGATGCAGGATTCGCGGACAAAACCGAAATCAAAGATGTCGGGGAAAACTAATTCCCCGACAGAAATGGAAGTATCCCGGACAAAAAGATCTGGGACAGAATATCAGCGATTTCTTCGGCGGGGGTACTAAATGCCTCCGCCGTCCATTTATGCAGAACACCGATCGTACTGCCGATGGCGCCTGCAATGTAATACGAAAAACCTGACCGTACTTTGGAAAACGTGATGGTGGTCAGCGTAAGGTTCGTGACATATTTATGAAACATGGTGATCGCCTTTTCAAAAAAGGCATCTCCGCGCGGCGACTGCAGCAGATTGGCGAGGAAGGGATTCTTCTTCGTATAGTTGCAGATGGCCAGATAATAGGAATGGCACATATCTCGGTCATTCTTCGGATGGAAGCTTTCCATCATCTGAAATATATCCTGAATCGTCTTATCCTCGGCTGCCGTAAGCAGTGCGGGGATATTTTCGTAGTGGTTGTAAAATGTACTGCGGACGATCCCGGCCTTTTTGATCACATCGGAAACGGTGATCTTATCCAGGTCCTTATCCTTTAAAAGCAGAAAGAAGGAGTCGAAGATCGCATCCTCTACCGTGCTGTAGCGTTCATCTGATTCATTCATCGTCTAATCTCCATATATCTGAAATGGTTTGACGTTTTCCCCATATCGTCATTATACCTTATTGCCGCCGGTTCAGAAAGAGGGAATTTTTCGATGTAAATAAAGCGGGTTTGTGTTATATTGAAATAGTGGGGACTTATTGTGAATCATCTTAGAAGAATATCCGGAGAAAAGTCGATTCGGAAACGGTGTATCGGCAGGTAGTACAGATTCGGATTTTCACGGGAGGGACAGCTTTGAAAAAAGAACGGAAAAGAATTGCAACACCCATATATATTGCGGGAGCTGTGATCGTTCTGGCCATTATCATTGTCGGTTCGATCGTTCTGGGGCGCAGCGCGTCGAAGGATACGGAGGAGACCGTGCGGAAGGTCAGCCTGCTCTATCTGGTTGAGCTGGCCGGTCGGCGGGAGCAGATTGTTGAGAATAATCTCAGGCAGAGCATTGAAAACATGCAGGTGGCCATCGGTTTGATGACCGAGGAGGATACAAGTGACATAGAGCATTTGCAGGCTTACCAGGCGCGGATGAAAAAACTGTATAATCTGGAAAAATTCGCTTTTGTCGACACAAAGGGACGAATTTATACCGCGCTGGGCATCCGGGAAAATATCGATGATTATGCCTTTGACTATGAAACGCTCAGCGAGCCGGAAATTTCCATCCTGAATCTGGACAGTCTGGACAAAAAGGTGGTCATTGCCGGTCCAGTGGATATCCCCTTTAACGGAGATACTCTGAAGGTCTGCTTTATGGAAATCGACATGGATGAAATGCTGGAGGGCGTTTCCATGGAGGCCAATGAAAACAAGGCAACCTTCTGTAATATCTACACGCAGGGCGGTGTAGCGCTCAGCAATACGATCCTGGGCGGACTTGCGGTGGAGGATAACCTTCTGGATGCCATGAAGAACGCTGATTTTGAAGAGGGCTATTCCTATGAGCGCTTTGCGGAAGAGTTCGGGAACGGAATAAGCGGAGAGGTTTCCTTTACTTATAACGGTATCAAGGAAACGCTGAGCTATGAACCGATCGTCGGAACCGACTGGCTTCTGACATATCTGGTTCGGGAAAGTGTGATCAGTGATGAAATCGGCTCCATTACAACCGGAATTCTCCGCAGGAGTATGATTCAGACACTTCTGACGGTTATCGGTCTCGTAGTTCTCTTTTCCTTTATTCTTTTCCAGAGCAGAAAGAGTGCAAGAATCCTTCTGGAGAAGGAAACCGAAGAGGCGGAGAGCCGGACCAGACAGCAGGAAATGCAGGAGCGTCTCGATCTCCAGGAAAAGCTTCTGGCCGAGGAAAAGGAGAGAGTCCGGCAGGACAGCCTGATCACTGCCATGGCCTCCGACTACAGGGCTGTGTACTATGCAAATCTGGATGAGGATGATGCTGTTTGCTATCGTGAGGATAAAGAGGATAAAGACCAGACACCTCCGGGACAGCATTTCAGCTTCAGTGAACGGTTCCGGTATTATGCGGAACAATATGTGGATGAAGAGTACAGGGAAGGCTTCCTGAATTTCATCAATTTTGACAACATCCGAAGTGCGCTGGAAGGCAGCCGCCTCATTACGTATCGTTACCTGGTGCATCGGGCGGGGATGGATTATTATGAAATGCTCCGTATGGCGGGCGTCCGGCTTGCGGAAAACCGCGATGACCATCAGATCCATGCAATCGGTGTAGGCTTCACCGTGATTGATGAGGAAATGCGGGAGGAGATGGCGCGGAATGCACTGCTCAGCGAGGCCCTCTCGAGTGCGGAGCAGGCCAATAAGGCAAAGACAGCCTTCCTTTCGAACATGAGTCACGAAATCAGGACGCCGATGAATGCCATCATCGGTCTCGACAGCATTGCTCTGAATGATCCGGATACCCCGGAAAAAACGAAGGGTTACCTCACGCGGATCGGCGAGTCAGCGAATCATCTGCTTACCCTGATCAATGATATTCTGGATATGTCCCGGATTGAATCGGGCCGTATGGTCATTAAGAATGAAGAATTCTCCTTCCCGGAGATGATCGAGGCACTCAATACCATGTTCAGCGGCCAGTGCCAGGAGAAAGAAATCGATTACCAGTGCCATGTCAGCTCCGATGTGGATGATTTCTATATCGGTGACGGTCTGAAGCTTCGGCAGGTGCTGATCAATGTGCTTGGGAACGCAGTAAAGTTTACGGAACAGGGCAGTGTTCACCTGGATGTGAAGAAGACAGCCGGGTTTGACGGAAAATCCACACTTCTCTTCACGATAGCCGATACGGGTATCGGTATCAGTGACGAATTCATGCCCCATCTCTTCGATACCTTTGCGCAGGAGGATGCTTCCACCACCAGCAAATACGGCAGCTCGGGTCTTGGTATGGCGATTACAAAAAACATCGTTGAGATGATGAACGGCAATATCGATGTGACAAGCAAGAAGGGGGAAGGAACAACCTTCCGGATTACGGTAACGTTCTCGGATGCGGAGAAAAAGACCGCGGGCGAAGATATGCTGATCCGCCCGGATGAGATGAGCGTCCTCATAATCGACGATGATGAGATTGCCTGCGAGCATGCAAGACTCGTTCTGGAAAAGGCAGGGATTTCTTCGGAAATCGCGCTTTCCGGCAGCAAAGCCATTGAGATGGTGAAGCTGCGGCATGCCAGAAGAACGCCCTACAACCTGATCCTTGTGGACTGGAAGATGCCGGAAATGGATGGCGTGGAGACCACAAGGCAGATTCGCGAGATTGTTGGAAATGAGTCGGCAATCATCATCCTGACCGCATACCGGTGGGACGATGTTTTGGAGGAAGCACTCGCTGCCGGTGTGGACAGCTTCATTCCCAAGCCGCTCTTTGCGACTGTGGTGCTGGAGGAATTCAAGTCAGCGATTAAGAAGAAAAATATTTACGATAAGCATAAAGAAGGAAAGGCGGAGCTTTCCGGCAGACGGATCCTTTTGGCCGAGGATATGCAGGTCAATGCGGAAATCATGGTGATGGTTCTCGAGATGCGTGAGATGCAGGTTGAGCTTGCGGGGAACGGCCGGATTGCGCTCGAGAAGTTTGAAGCAAGTGAGCCGGGTTACTACGATGCCATCCTGATGGATATGCGGATGCCCGAAATGGACGGTCTTGAGGCTACAAGAAGAATCCGGGATTTGGATCGGAGCGATGCAAAGGAGATTCCGATCATTGCGCTTACGGCGAATGCCTTTGACGAGGACGTGCAGCGCTCCTTACAGGCAGGTCTCAATGCGCATCTTTCCAAGCCGGTGCAGCCGGAGGCGCTTTACGAGACATTGGAGAGCCTGATCCGGCCGTAGCTTTGCAAAAAGGCTACTGTATCGTCGAGGTCGGTGCTCGCTTGAAATCGAGTGACGTCCTCTTTGCGGCAACGGCAGAGTCAGATCATCTTTGTAAACAGACTCATCAGAATCGTGATCGTGGGGATGGATACGATGGTGGTGATGGCGATAGCGTTCGATAGCAGCTCCGTATCGTAACCCATCTTTTCGCACTGGATCAGCGGCAGGTTGCCGATGGGCATGGCGGCCATGAGGCAGAGCCCGAGTACCGTTTCTTCGGAAAACTTTGCGTAGCGAAGAACAAAAAACATCATGACAGGAATCAGGATCATCCGGAGAGAAATGTACACCCAAATCCGGATGTTTCGGATTCCTTTTTTGATGCCGGATCTGGCGATGCTGACACCGAGGAGCGTCATGGAAAGGAAAACGGTGGCGTTGCCCAGGTACATCAGGCTGTTGGAAATGACGATGGGCGGTTTGATGTCAAACCAGAAGACCACGAGTGCCAGAATTGCGGTGATCGTGCCGGGGCTGAAGACCTTGCCGATGTTCAGCTTTTCCTTGCCGTTGCTCAGGACGATGATGCCGTGAGTGTAGAAGAGCAGGCTGTACATGACGTTGCAGACGATCACGTAAAGAATCGCGTTATCCGGCAGGATGGCCCGCGCCACGGGAATGCCGATAAATCCGACGTTGGTGTAAACGTTCATGACATTATAAAACCGGCGCGTATCCTTCGGCGCTTTTGTAATGACGGGAAAGATCATTCCCAGGATCACAAGTCCGATGTAAAACGCCGCGCCGAGAATGATGGCGGTAATGAGATCCTTATGGGTTGCCGTGATGTTCCCCGAAAGAATAGAGGACAGGATCAGGGCGGGGTTGCAGATATCCATCACAATAATGGACAGCTTCCGCGAAGTGAGGCTGTCCACTACGTCTTTTTTAAATAACAGCATACCGACGGCCACGAGGATTGTGATGACGCCCATCTGCTGCAAAACAATACTTGTACTCATGTGAATCCTTTTTTATATTTTTTTTGAGAGTGTACCATCCGGTTCAGTGTTATTATACAACTTCGGTGTAGCAGTTGAACCGGAAATCAGCCCGCACAAAGCGCGGCAAGTTGGTCCCGGAGCTCCGTGATCGATTTTATGAGTTCCGAATAGTCCGTATCGGTTCTTGCCCGCAGGAGCTCGGTGATGTCGAAGATTGTCTGGTAAAGCGGTGTGAGGGCAAGATTTCCGGTCACGCCCTTCAGGGCATGGGCAGCATCGAAGGCTGCATCCAGATCGCGCGCTTCAATGCTGCTCGCGAGCTTCTCAAAGTTTGCTTCCGCGGGGATGGTGGTCACCAGCCGAAGATACAGGGCTTCGTTTCCCATGCAGCGGGCCATTCCTTCATCCACGTTGGCACCGTATTCTTTTAAATTATCGATTGTGATCATGTTTATATTCCTCGGTTCTTTCTAAATAAATCTAAGTTCACTGCGCAGCGCGTCTTGCGACTTCCTTCTCGATAAAGGGAATGAATTCAGC
>Ga0310691_10006158_pt1 | contig 12872 bp, 7 predicted proteins | sample 176DNAGHGlowgp2_FD_203887 | JGI IMG/M metagenome (GOLD analysis project Ga0310691, IMG submission 203887) | Sheep rumen microbial communities from Palmerston North, Manawatu-Wanganui, New Zealand - 1766 DNA GHGlow gp2 (v2) (version 2) | ecosystem: Host-associated > Mammals > Digestive system >... | reverse complement strand
AACAACGCATCATAGACGGGCATAATGCTGCCACCGGGATAGCCGAAGATGGTCTTCACGCCCTCGGCCTGCAACGCCCTCATCAGCGCCTTCGAACCAGTTATTCTGTCTCTCATCTATTTAATTTACAATTTTACAATCTACAATCTACCATTTATTTACCCATTTTGACTATTTTACAATTCATCTAAGGCGGAGGCCAAATTGAGAAATTAATTAAATTAAGAAATCAATTGTAAATTGTAAATCGTCAAATTGTAAATAATCATTCAATGATTCTCACACCACCCTTGTCGGCACTCGACACGCTCTGGGCGTAGGCACGAAGGGCCTTCGACACCACGCGGCGGCGCTTCAGCGGCTGCTGCGGACGGGCCTCTAACTCGGCATCGCTCAGTTTGACGTTGATGCTGCGTGAAGGAATGTCTATCACGATGATGTCGCCATCCTTGATCTTGCCGATGTTACCACCATTGGCAGCCTCGGGCGAAATGTGGCCAATGCTCAGACCGGATGTGCCGCCCGAGAAACGGCCGTCGGTAATCAGCGCACACTCCTTGCCTAAGTGCATACTCTTTATATAAGAGGTAGGATAGAGCATTTCCTGCATGCCCGGTCCGCCCTTGGGACCTTCGTGGGTGATGACCACACAGTCGCCACTCTTCACCCGGCCACCGAGGATTCCCTCGCAGGCATCCTCCTGAGAGTCGAACACCACGGCAGGACCCTCAAAGTGCCACAGCTCTTCATCGACACCGGCCGTTTTGACCACACAGCCGTCCTGGGCAATATTGCCGAAGAGTACGGCCAGTCCGCCATCCTTCGTGTAAGCATGCTCCAGATCGCGGATGCAACCGTTGGCACGGTCGGTGTCTAACGACGGGTACAGCTCGCTCTGGCTACCCATCTTTGTGGAGAAGCGGTTGCCGGGAGCACTGTAGTAAATGGAGGAAGGTGGAAGGGGTGTGGAGGTAATATCATACATCTTCATGGCCTCGCCAAGCGTCAGGCCATCTACGCGTTTGGCCGTGCCGTCAATGAGGCCACCTTTGTTCAGCTCGTTCAGAATGCCCAGAATGCCACCGGCACGGTTACACTCCTGCACGCTGTACTTCTGCGTGTTCGGAGCCAGTTTGCACAGGCAGGGCACCTTGCGGCTCAGGGCGTCAATATCCTTCATCTGGAAGTCAACACCAGCCTCCTGTGCCACAGCCAACAGGTGAAGCACCGTATTGGTACTGCCGCCCATGGCAATGTCTAACGTCATGGCATTCAGGAAAGCCTGGCGGGTGGCAATGTTACGGGGCAGCACGCTCTCGTCGCCTTCCTCGTAGTAGGCCAGCGCGTTCTTCACAATCTGGCGGGCTGCCTGACGGAAGAGTTCTATGCGGTTGGTGTGGGTAGCCAGAATGGTACCGTTGCCAGGCAGCGACAGTCCGATGGCCTCGGTCAGCGAGTTCATGGAGTTGGCCGTAAACATTCCCGAGCAGCTGCCGCAGCCCGGACAGGCACAATTTTCTATCTCTTTGATTTCCTCATCGGTCACGTTCGGGTCGGCACCCTTCACCATAGCCGTTATCAGGTCGGCATTCTCGCCGCGCCACCGTCCGGCCTCCATGGGTCCGCCCGAGCAGAACACGGCCGGAATATTCAGTCGCATGGCAGCCATCAGCATGCCCGGCGTCACCTTGTCACAGTTGGAAATGCAAATCATGGCATCTGCCTTATGTGCGTTCACCATGTATTCCACCGAGTCGGCTATAATATCGCGGCTGGGCAGCGAGTAGAGCATGCCGTCATGGCCCATGGCAATACCATCGTCGATGGCAATGGTGTTAAACTCAGCGGCATAGCAGCCCATCTTCTCTATTTCCTCGCGGACTATCTGTCCAATCTCGTGCAGATGGGTGTGACCAGGAACAAACTGTGTAAACGAGTTGACGATGGCTATGATAGGACGGCCAAACTGCTCGTGTTTCATACCGGTAGCCACCCACAGGGCGCGGGCGCCTGCCATTCTTCTTCCCTCGGTGCATACAGCACTACGTAATGGATGTTTCATACTTATTTCACTTTGAAGCTAAATTGAGCCGCAAAGTTACACCTTTTTATCATAACAGCCAACAAAAACGTTGATTTTTTTGACCTGCGGTTATCATTTATAACCAAAATCAACGTTTCTTTTTCAGTTTGTCAATAGCATGTTCCAGACTTTCCGTAGGTTCAATGATGTTATAGGCTCCCCAGAAGTCAGGGTCGTCAAAAAAGTTCACCTGGTCGTAAAAATAGTCACGCGGCCCGAAGGAGTCACGCCCCCTGATGCGCCGCACGGAATCGGCAGGCACCTGTTCGGTCACCACCATCTCGCTGACCACAGTGTAGGCCGAGGCAAAGAGCCGCCGTTTCCAGTCGCACTTAAAGCGCATCTCGTTACGGACGTAGCTGAGCCGCGTCAGGTGGTCCTCGGCTGACGTGCGGTAGTTGATGACCGTTGTCAGTTTCCTGGGGTTGAAGCGCAGTCCGCGAGGCTTTTTCACCAACATGTAGTCGGTAGCCAACTGGCGGTCGTCCATGTCTAACTCTATCTCCACGCGGGTAAAGGTCAGCGTCTGCTGGTCAATGTACAGCCGGCCGTAGAACAACGGGCGATCGACATGGTAGCGGGGTTTCAGGCTGATGACGTATTGCGCCCGGTCGCCAATCCTTTCAGGCGTTTCGGACTTCAGGTCGTACAGCCCTAACTCCTCCTCGTTCAGCAGCAGCTCGGCATTCTTCACGGCATCGAGCATGATGGGAATCACCGGACCGCCCATCAGCTTTACACCCAGCGTGTCCTTGGCCCGCGTGCTCAGCAGCCGCCGGCCCTTCACAATGCTCACCGCATCGCCATGGGTCGTCCGGTGGTTGTAAGCCGTCTTATACATATCGGTCACTGCCTCGCTGACGGCAATAAAGCGGCCGCCCTTCTGCGCCGTCTCACGGTAGAAGCAGTGCATCAGCGCCGGAGTCAGCTGGTAGTTCTCGGGAATCTTGCTGATGGCAGCCCGCACCACGTCCATCGGGTCATTGGCAGACACCACCACGTCGGCCAGCATAATGGCACTGGGCACCAACAGAACTTTCAGCCCCTCGGTCTTTTTACCGATGCTGACGCGCTGGGTGTGGTAGCCCAGGTGAGAAACCGTGATGTGTGTAGGCCGCGAGGGCACCTTCAGCAGAAAGCCGCCATCGTCGTTGGTCACCGTACTGACTCGCTCGTTGGGCGCCGACACACTGACATGAGCCAGCGCACGACCATCCTGCCGACTAACGACGCGGCCAGTCAGAACCGTCAGTTCCGCCTGCCCGTAGGCAAGGACAGTCAGCCATAACGAAAGAAACAAGACAACTAATCGCACCATTATATGATATATCAATTATTGCCACAAAGATACAAATTTTTATTCTTTTATGCTTTTATTTTTTCTTTTTTTTATTACCTTTGCACCAAATTTTTTCAAAGATAACAAACAAATGGGTGGATTTTTCGGCACAATAGCCACTAAAGACTGCGTAAACGACTTGTTTTACGGCACCGACTACAACTCACATTTAGGCACCAAGCGTGCAGGTATGGTAACCTTCGACCAGGAGAAAGGCTTTAACCGCTCCATCCACAGCCTGGAACGCAACTACTTCCGCTCACGTTTCGAAGACGAGCTCGACAAGTTTACAGGGCATCAGGGCATAGGCGTCATCAGCGACACCGACCCGCAGCCCATCATCGTCAACTCACACCTCGGCCGATATGCCGTCGTTACCGTGGCAAAAATCAACAACCTGCCCCAGATAGCCGAAGAACTACTCGCCCAGCGCATGCACTTCAGCGAGCTTTCAGCCAACAAAATCAACCAGACAGAACTCGTAGCACTCCTTATTAATATGGGCGAGACCTTCGTCGATGGCATCAACCTCGTCTATCGCAAGATTGAAGGCTCCTGCTCCATGCTCATCCTGACCGAGGACGGCATCATCTGTGCCCGCGACTTCCTCGGCCGCACCCCCATCGTCATCGGCAAGAAGGTGGAAGCCCACAACCTGTTCTCTGACAACGGCGAACAGGAAGAAGCCGTGGCCTACGCAGCCAGCAGCGAGACAACGGCATTCCCTAACCTCGACTACGAAACCGTACGCGACGTAGGTCCCGGCGAAATAGTACGCCTGACCACCAAGGGCATCGAAGTGCTGCAAGAGCCCTTCAAACGCCAGCAGATATGCTCCTTCCTCTGGGTCTATTACGGTTTCCCCTCCAGCAACTACGAGGGCATCAACGTGGAAGCCGTGCGCGAAAAGAACGGAGAAATGCTCGGAAAGTCTGATGATGTCGAGGCAGACATCGTCTGCGGCATCCCCGACTCCGGCGTCGGCATGGCACTCGGATACTCCGAGGGTCACCACATCCCCTACAAGCGTGCCGTCGTGAAATACACTCCCACCTGGCCACGCTCCTTTACTCCAGGCAGCCAGACACGCCGCGAACTCGTGGCCAAGATGAAGCTCGTGCCCAACCCCGCCATCCTGAAAGACCAGCGCATCGTCTTCTGCGACGACAGCATCGTGCGAGGCACCCAGCTGCGCGACAACGTACGTACCTTCTTCGACTGCGGAGCCAAGGACGTACACGTCCGCATCTCCTGTCCCCCACTCGTCTATGGCTGCCCCTTCATCGGCTTCACCTCGTCAAAGAGCGATTATGAACTCATCACCCGCCGCATCATCCGCGACTTCGGTGAGAAGGAAACACCCGAGACGCTCCGCAAGTATGCCACCACCGACTCGCCCGAATACAAGCGTATGGTGAAGGAAATCAGGCGTCGCTTGGGACTCACCAGCCTGAAGTTTGCCAAACTGGAAGACCTCATTGAGAGCATCGGCATGCCCAAGTGTAAGGTCTGCACCCACTGTTTCGACGGCAGCAGCTACTGCCACGAGCACGACGGGGAATAATTCAACATTTCATCAGAAGCCACCGGCAAAATAGCTCCTTGCAATGTAAGGAGAGGGCTCATAGTATGCACTCGTGTTATAATCAGTCGTTTACATACCTTTGCCATCTGTAATGCCGTAGGAATCTTTTCAAAGGTATGATTATTTCGCGAAACGTCCAAATGTTTTGCGGAGAAAACACACACCACGTAAACCTTTGAGAAGATTTTTTTAGGAAAATCAGAAAAAAGAACGATTATTTTCAAAAAAAACACTACCTTTGTCCCGTTTTTACATTATATTAATATAGGTAACATTCATACCAGAACTACTTGACGATAATAATAAATAAATAACTACAATGAAAAAGTACATCTTTTTATTGATGACGACACTCCTGATGACAGTCTTCGGGAGTAGTCCGGCGTGGGGACAGACGGAAGGGAAAACCCTTGTGAACTTCGACTTTACAAATAACGAGAAGTTCCCCACGTCAACACCATTTGCCAACAATGGCGAGACCAAGTTGACAGTAGATGACCATGACATCTACTTTTACCACAACAACACAGGAAGAGAGACATATAGTCTTTCCTCTGATGGACTACAATTAAGTAACAACAACATGACCAGCAACTATTTTGTTGCTATCCCACTGACGGGTATTAAGGGCGAGATAACCGTAACATTCACCCATGAATATTCATCAAACAAGGCCAGTTATAGATACAACATCGTTGACGGAGCCACAAAGTACGATACCTCTGGTGGTGATGCTACCACATCAGTATCTGACGCGAACAACAGTGATGTTACTATTACAAAGACCTTCCAAGTAAACAGCGAAAAAGCCGTTTTCTATTTTGGCCGAAATGGTAGTAATTATACACACATCAAGGGTATCAAAATTACGACACCTGAGACAGCGTCGAATCCGAAGCTGACAACGTTTGAGTTTAACAACGACGACATTCTCTACTACTGTAACACAACTGGCAATACGGCTGCAGGAAGAAGTGCCGCCACCAGCGTTTCTACTACTTTTGAGAAAAATGCTGACTACGGAGGGAATGGTTACCTGAGAGTAAAGGTAAACATTGAGCCAGACTTCAGCGCTCTGACCAATCCGACGTTCTCTATTTCATCATCCGACGAAAGCGTATTGAGTACAACAGGCGTAACAGCCTACTATAAAGCATCCGACAACCGTATGTACATAGACGGTGTAAAGGTTGTCGGAACAGGGTCGGCTACACTCACCGTAACATTCAAAGGCTCTGACAACTATCAAGGTGGAGCAACCACCACGTCAAACACCATTACCGTTCAAGCAGCCACAGCCCCCACGCTGTCGCTGACCACACCGACTTCAACCACCAATGCCGAAATCGGCAACACCATTGTATTGACGGCCAACAAGGCATTTACTGTAGTTGACGGAACATCCACCGTAGCAGGTACTGTGAATGGTAATCCTATCAACTTTACCGTTGATTTGGCCAACCAGACATTGACTTATATCTTAGGTTCCACCTTTGCTCCCAACACACTGTATGAAATTGTTATCCCTGCTGGTAAGATTCAATCAAGCGGACAGCAAAATGATGATCAAACATTGTCGTTTACTACCGCAGCTCCTGACGCATTAACACCTGTCAACGAAAAACTATGGGATTTTGAGACTGCTGACGGTTTCCCTGCTTCCACCCTTAGTGAGACTGCTATCATTGACAACATGGAATTGGTGGCAAACTCTGACAGAAAGATGACCTTTGACAACACCGCCAAGAGCTATGAAACTTATAACTTCAGCCGTCAGCTGAAGTTTGGTGGAACAGGAGCCAGCGATGGTGCCTACCGTGTTATCCACTTCAAAGTGGCTGCAGGTTCAACGGTCAACGTCTTTGGCTCTACAGCAAGCAGCAGCGAACGCACTGCAGCTATACGTGTCGCAGCAAACGGGAAAAAGTTCTCTGAAGGCGAGGAAAAAGTGACTATCAGTAGTAGTAGCTATGACCTTGCAAAAGGTTCGTTCACAGTTGACGCTGAAAGCTACCCCAATGGTGCTGACATCTGGGTGTATTCCAAGAATAGCGGTTTCAACATTTCGGGTATTGAGGTTACCACCTCTAAGCCGAAACTGACACTCAGCAATAGCGGGCAGGCAACATCATACGTCTATTCCGATTCGGGTGAAAACAGTCAGAAATACGCAATCACCTACTCCTACAGCGGTGATACGAATCTGACAGCCAACGACCTTAGTAAGTTCAAGATTACGACCAGCAACGAGGCTGTCATCAAGACCTCGGGCGCAGCTGTTACATTGGACACAAACAATATGACATTCAACATTACAGGTTTGAAAGTAAGACAGGCTGGTACTGCCACGCTGACCTTCAAGTTTGAGGGCAATGACACCTATGCAGAGTCATCACTCAGCGTACCATTCACCGTTACAGGTAAGCTGCCTTTCTCTGTCAGCCTTGAAGACATGAACATCCAGCAGCGCCAGCGTCGTACCATCATGCCCACCATCACCAATGCCAGCGGTAACCCAATCGGTTTCGATGCTAACCGCAATGTGGTGGAGATGGCTGCCGACGATGACCCAGTGGACTACGATACTTATTTTGACTTTACCTACTCACTTGGTTCTAACGACATCGGCGTAACCCTCGAGGGCAATGTACTGCGTGCAGGAAATGAGGTCGGTGGTCCCGTCGTAGTTACAGTAACTGCAACCGTTAAGCCTGAGTACGCAGACAAGTTCACCAACAACACAGCGTCAGGAACGCTGAATGCCACCGTTACCGAGCGCACTTCTGGTATGTATTTCGACTTTTATTTGGACAAGGAATGCACACAGAAAGTTGCCGACGTATATAGTACAGACATTGACGGCTCGACAACCGTAGTTGAGGACTTCCCCAATGGCCGCGTTCTCTACTTGAAGGTCAACGAAGCGGGTATAGCTCAGAACGTCAAGGAAATCTGGTTCTCTACAGGTAAGAATACGACTCCAGTAGCAGTGTCACGCTATGTTCGTGACGGTGAGGCTCGCACCATCTACAAAGACGACCCATCCAAGAGCCAATACCTTTACAAGATGGACGGCGGTGCACTGCCAATTTATATTGACAAGGAAATTGAAAGTGGCGACTACGTATTTGTGAACGTGCAATGTTACAAGGAGGTGGCAGGTTCCTACGAGCAGGCCGGTTCCGTAATCCCTGTGAAATTCAACATCGTCAGCCACAATCGCCCTGCCGATGTAACTTATGATCCGACATCCACCAACGGTACTACCGTGCGCAATACTGCCCAGACTGTTGTAGCCAACGGCGATGAGGGAAACACCGTCTATGCAAAATTCAGTTCTACAGGCACCAACTACACCATCGAAGGTCTGCTCAATGAACCGCATGTATTTGAGGGTATCACGAAGACTGGTGTGTTCTCAACTGAGGTTGCCGGTCGTAAGATTTCTGGTGTACAGGTACACAATGATACTGATGGACCATTCATTGGAAGCATAACAAGTTCTACCTACCAATATCGTTTTGCAACAACGTTGAATGTCACTCCAAAGACACAGACTGTACAAAAAAACCAGAATGCTACACAACCTACAGTAACGGCCACATACTACGACAAAGTTCAGAAAAAGGACATTGACGAAACTACCAGTGGAACAATTACCTATAGCGTGGTCAGCAACAGCACAGATGTTGGTTCTGAAGGTGCCACAACAGTCGCAGCTGACGGGACCATTACGGTAGGCTCAGAGCCTGGTACGGTGGTAGTCAAGGTAAGTTATAGCAACAGCAAATCCATTACAGTAAACAAGCGTACCAGCATTATGGACGATGCTGTGACTTATTACACCATCTATGTTACCGATCCGGAAGCATATCTGCCAACAATTACACCTGACTCCAAGAAGTTCTACCCTACTCTGACAGCAACAATTACGGCAAATACGGCTCGACAGGCTTATTATACGACAGATGGCACAGACCCGAGATCATCAGGCACACGTAAAGAATTAGCTGCAGGTGCTTCCGCCCCTTATATATGCAATGGAAGTGGTACAATGTCAGCAGGAGATCAGATCACTATAAAAGCTGTATCGTATGATTCTGGAACTTCAACATATGGAAAAGTTATTTCCGAAACCTATACATTAGGAACCGAGGTACTGCCACCTTATTTTGTGCCCAGCGGAAACGGAACTGTTCCAAACTATGGGGACTACACCTATTACACCGAGACACTTCCCGTAGAGGCTCGTGTCAACACGGCAGGCGCATCCATCTACTATACAGTTGATGGCTCTGAGCCAGAAATTGGCGGGACAACGACCTATCTCTACGATGGTCTGCGCGGTCTGACAATCACAGGAACAGGCACAACGACGATTAAAGCATTTGCTTATAAGGAGGAAATCCAAAGTCAGACCGTGACTGCCACCTATACATATAGTAATATGGCGGCTCCATACTTTAATGTAAACGGCTCTGGAAATTATACCTCTGGCGATCATGCTGTCTCGACAACCGATTTCATAACCATCGGTTCAAGTGTTGTGCCCAGTACAGGAACGACGCTGAAGCACTACTTCACTTTGGACGGAACCGATCCTGCTGAGGATGGTGGTACACTCTATACACAAGGATTCAAAGTCATCAAGACCGTCACGGCTAAGGCATACTCCGTGCTGACAGATGCAAACGGCAATGAGGTGCAGCAGAGTGCTGTCACTACGGTTACCTTCAAAGTTTCCTCTGCACATAATGTATGGGAAGCCGTTGAAGAAACCACACCGGGCGGATTCATGAAAGACTATGAAGCAGGTGCCACCTACGACAACACCACAAAGACAGGAAAAGACCCTGAGGGTGGTTTCGTGATTTCCACCAACACGAATTTAAGTGTGACCAATACTGGTACTCATGTTAATGCCCGCTCAGTTACTGGTTATGCACAGGCAGATATTACTGTAACATTTGGCGGATACGATCGCAAAAACTGGTTTGACGAGCCCATCTCCGACGCAGGTATCGGCTCACCCATCGATGGTGTCGGCACTTACAGCATCAAGGTTGATGGTGCAAACGCACAGATGGAAGTGAAAGTTGAAGACCTAGATGGAGTTACAAACCCTCATAACTACAACCATGTATATTCATATAAGAATCACGCTCATGGAGAAACAGGTGGAACACCAACAGCTTCACAGAAAACGTTCAGAGTGCCATCGTATGGTGGATACGTACGTTTCGAACCTGAGAAAGATGGCGAATTGACAATATGGGCATTGCAAAATGGTTCACTGAACTTCCACGAGGGAACAACTCTCTGCGACAAGTTCATCCGATTCCGTCCAGTTTATTTCCTTGACGAGCATGGCAACAGCCTTAAAGCAAAAGAGGCCATCAGTTCTGCACGTCTAAGTTCAGAATGGGAAAAGATTGAGGCTACGGCAACGGCTAACAGTTGGACCGAATATGGCGATTCACTGACCATCATGCATCGTGGTGCTACCACAAGTGTAAAGAACACAGGTATGAGCAAGGCCGAGTCAGCCGCCCTCTACCACCTCTATAAGAAATATCTTACAGACAAAAACATCAACATCGGTGATCCTATCAACCCGTTCCCCATCCACACAGGAAATGCCATCTCCCAGAATAATGGTGCTTATGTTGATAACAGCAACGACGGAACGGGTTACGTCATGCTTTCAGCAGGATATGTACGCTACAAGTTCGAAGTAAAGGCAGGAAAAACCTATTACTTCTTTGCCGTAGCATCGAAGATTGGCATCCGCGGCTTCCAGTTCGTGCCGACAGAGAAGACGAATACGGTTGTGAATATCACCGACACTTCTGACAAGTACACAGTTGGTGGAACAGAGATGACTCCTGCTGAGGCAGTAACAGCCGTAGGTAATGAACCTGTCAACGTAACATTGAACCGTAACTTCAAGGCTGCAACATGGACATCGTTAGTACTGCCGTTCAGCGTCAGCACCACTCAAGTAGAGAAGGTGTTCGGTGAAGGAACAAGCATCCTGCATTACGACAAGATTAACAGCCCTAACACCTTGCACCTGCTGAAACATAGACATCAGATGCTTGTTGCAGGAACGCCTGTATTCATCCTCCCGGGAAGCAGCACAAACATTGAAAATCCGCGATTCGAGGGGGTTCATATTGAAGCTACAACGATTGACGAAATGACCGATCCCGACAACATCTATACAATGAAGGGAACATTCACCAAGGCAACTGGTGCTATTCAAAAGAACGACTACTACCTCTCGACAAAAGGCAATCTGAGCCGCTGGACGAATGATTATGTTACCGACTTGAAGGGTACCCGTGCATGGCTGCGTCCCAAAGACCCGAGCAATGCTCCTGTACTGGTTCTTGGAACACTCGACGACGAAGCAACAGGAATCTTCAATATTGAGGCTGAGGATTTATCGATAAATGAAACTACCTATGCAAAGGGCATTTATGACCTCAACGGCCGCAAGGTGAGCGAGGGATCTTTCGACGGACTGCCAAGCGGAGTATATATCCAAAACGGGAAAAAAGTGGTAGTAAAGTAATCATTCACATAAAAAAGTAAAAGATTATGAACAAAAAGAATTATATCAAGCCAGAGACTGAATGTATTACTTTAAAGGAAGAAGGCCTTTATCTTCTCTATGTTTCTGGAATTGATGGCCATAATATGGATGGTGATAAAGAAAAAACTCCTGGTATGGGAGGGGAAAATGAGGATATAGACTAACCCCCTTCCCCCACTCCCCCTATTATTTGGCCGGAAGTTGCAGCAATGCGCTTCCGGCCATTTTTATGCAACCTTCCCCTTGCGCAAATGTTAAAACAATCTTTTTTAGGAAAAATAATCATGAATTGTTCGAATAATACGAATAAAAGTACTAACTTTGCTGCGTGCAATAAATATGTGTATGGCAATGAAAAGAATCATTGAACTATCAGAGCGTGAGTATGACCTGATTGAAACAATCAGAAATTATAAAAGGAGTTTTCCACGAGGTGAACCAAGACTAAGATGGTCACTCAGAACCATGCTCGAAGAGCTCCTTGAGGATCAGCTTGAAGAACAAACATGAAGTTTTAACGCTCGCAAAACATTGAGTTTCAAAAAAAAAAGAATACAACTATGGCAGTAATGACAGTAAAAGCAACACAACAGGTCACAGTGAAAGCACATCTGGCAGATATTCTAATGCATGTTTCTTGGGGAGACATTTCCAGAGAATATTTTGGCAAGTCAGGATCCTGGCTGTACCACAAGTTGAACGGTATTGATGGCAACAAGAAGCCTACAGACTTTACCACAGAGGAACTTTACCAATTAAAGGGGGCACTCATAGACCTGTCTGACCGCATCCGCCGTGCGGCAGACAGCCTTGAATAACCAACACCTACCCTGACACCTAACGTCCGACAACTCCCGAAACATGAATACCCGGGAGAAAAATGATAAAAAATATCAATTCTTATCCACCTGGATGCATAAAAAGTTGCGTATGTCAAAAAGATTTTGTAACTTTGCAACTAAGATGGAAGGCGCAGTTTGACCCCTCAGGAAGAAGTGCCGCATATCTCCCCGAAAGGTGCCACATATCTCCCCGAGAAGTGCCGGATATCTCCGCGTAATAGCGGCTGTAAAAAAGGGTGTCAGCCCTTGGTGTGTCCGTACGTTTCGTGCCAGGGAAATGAGCAAAAAACGGCACTTCGACATCCTCAAAATGGCACTTTCCCTTACTCAAACTGACACTTTCCCTTACTCAAACTGGCACTTTCCCTTACTCAAACTGACACTTTCCCTTACTCAAAACGGCACTTTCCCTTACCCAAAGTGGC
>Ga0310691_10006157_pt1 | contig 12874 bp, 10 predicted proteins | sample 176DNAGHGlowgp2_FD_203887 | JGI IMG/M metagenome (GOLD analysis project Ga0310691, IMG submission 203887) | Sheep rumen microbial communities from Palmerston North, Manawatu-Wanganui, New Zealand - 1766 DNA GHGlow gp2 (v2) (version 2) | ecosystem: Host-associated > Mammals > Digestive system >... | reverse complement strand
CCTTCTTGGCACCGACACTGGGAACAAGAGCGGCATCAGCCTGCAGTTCACCGTCGATCTTCAAAGCAGGATCCAGTTCCTTAGCCAGACGAGTAGCCTCAATCACCTTGTCAACCACCTCATGCTTGGCACTGCCTTTCGTGGAGAAGCTCAGCATGGCCACGCGCGGCTCTGCAAATCCAGCCACCGACTTTGCTGTCTGAGCAGTACATACAGCAATCTGTGAGAGCTGGGCAGCATCCGGCATCGGGGTCACGGCAACGTCACCGACAACGAGCACGCCATCCTCACCATACTGCTTCTGCTTGGAGATGAGCAGCAGGCCGCCGCTGACACAGGTGATGCCAGGAGCACACTTGATAATCTGGAGAGCAGGGCGCAGGGTGTCACCTGTCGTAGAGAGCGCACCGGAAATCTGACCGTCGGCTCCTTCTGTCTTGATGATCATACAGCCGAGGTAGAGCGGGTTCTTCACGAGTTTACGAGCCTCTTCGATTGTCATACCCTTCGACTTGCGGATCTCGGCCAGTTTCTCTGCCAGTTCCTCACTCTTCTCGTAATTCTCCGGATCAATAAGAGTAGCCTTACCAACGTTTTTCAGCCCCTTCTCCTTAGCCAGGGCTTCAACCTTTGCAGGGTTACCAATCAGGATGATGTCTGCGATGTCATCAGCCAGAGCCTTGTCGGCTGCACAGAGTGTACGCTCCTCTTCTGCCTCAGGGAGCACGATGCGCTGCTTGTTTGATTTTGCGCGCGCTACAATTTGAGATAATAAATCCATAGTTTGTCTTATATTAAAATTGTTTTTAGATTGCCTGTCTGTAACGTTGAGATTGCAAAAGTAATAAAAATAATCCGAACAGCCGCAGTATTCGGATTATTTTTCAGAAATTTAAATGAAAACCTTTACGTTCGTCCAAGTTCTTTGGTCAGGATACTTTCCAGTTCCTCAGCTGACAGACGCAAGCGGAAAACACCTTTCACCGCAACCGAGATGCCTCCTGTCTCTTCTGACACCACAACTGCAACAGCATCGCTCTCCTGAGAGATACCCATGGCTGCACGGTGTCGCAGTCCCAATTCTTTCGGAATATCCAAGTCATGACTCACTGGCAAGATGCAGCCCGCAGCCTTGATACGTTTCTTAGAGATAACCATCGCACCGTCATGAAGCGGTGAATTCTTGAAAAAGATATTTTCGATAAGTCGCTGATTGATAGAAGCATCTATCAGATCGCCAGTCTGCACAATATCGTCGAGCGGTACGGAACGCTCAATCACGATCAACGCACCGACCTTGCCCTTGCTCAAGTTCATCGATGCCATTACGATTGGCATAATCGTCTCTTTCACCTCCTTGGTATCCTTGTCTTTTCCTCTGGAAGAGAATAGACGGGTGAAACGCTTCATCTGCTGATGGGCACCGAGATTATACAGGAATTTGCGTATGTCTTCCTGGAACAAGACAATCAATGCAATAACACCCACGCTCACCAACTTGTCGAGGATGGAGCCCAGAAGTCTCATCTGTAACACCTGGGACACAAACAACCATACGACGACGAACACCATGATGCCAATGAACACATTCAGCGAACGTGACTCACGCATCAGCCTATAGATGTAATAGAGCACCAGTGCTACAAGCAGGATGTCAACAATATCCTTGATTCCAAATTCGAAGAACATATCTACTTGACGATTTTACAGTTAAGCGACTTCACGATTTTCACACACTCCACAGCTTCCTTCACATCATGCACCCTGAGGATACTTGCACCCTTCATCAATGCGATTGTATTCAGTACCGTAGTTCCATTCAACGCATCATTGGGAGTCTGCTGCAGTAGTCTGTAGATCATCGATTTACGGGAAATGCCGACAAGGATAGGCAGTCCCATCACTTGCAGCTTTTCCATCTCATTCATGACCTCATAGTTCTGTTCCAAAGTCTTTCCAAATCCAAACCCCGGATCCAAGATGATATCTTTTGCGCCTTGATCACACAGTAGCTGAACCTCTTTGGCAAACCCCAACAGAATTTCACGAAGGGTGGGCTTGACAGACATTAATATATAAGGTACACGCAGGCGAGAAACCATTCTGAACATCTCAACACTGCCTTCACTCACGTCGTTAATGATATCGGCCCCAAACTCTTCCACTGCCATACGCGCTACATCCGGACGGAACGTATCGACAGAGACGACAGAAAACGGCAACTCACGCCGCACAATATCCAATGCGGAACGCAGTCTGTCCATTTCTTCAGACTCAGACACCTCACTGGCACCAGGACGGGTGGAACAGCCGCCAACGTCTATCATCGTGGCACCTTGCTCTACAATCTGATTCGCCCGATCGGCAATCTCCTGTTCTGTCTGCTTGCGACTGCCGGCATAGAAAGAATCGGGTGTCACGTTCAGGATACCCATTACCTGCGGCTCAGAAAGGTCCATCAGCCGTCCACGTACATTGATTGTATAGTCCATATCGCCCACAAAGATACAAAATAATTCATAATTCATAATTCATAATTCATAATTATTTCGTAATTTTGCAGCAAATTCACGAAGTTTATGGAAATTAAGGAACTCTACAAACTGTATCAACAGCACCCACAGATCACGACAGACAGCCGTGACTGTCCTAAGGGAAGCATCTTCCTCGCCCTGAAAGGGGAGTCGTTCGACGGCAATCAGTTCGCGGCATTGGCACTGGAAAAAGGCTGTGCCTACGCCATCGTCGATGACGGCAGCGTCGTCCCGGGAAACGACAGCCGGTTCATCCTGGTCGATGACTGTCTGCAGACCTTCAAGGACCTGGCCCGCGAGCACCGCCGACAGTTCGACATCCCCGTCATCGGCATCACCGGTACCAACGGGAAAACCACTACCAAGGAACTTGTGGCTGCTGTACTTTCCCAGAAATTCAACGTGCTCTACACACAGGGGAACTTCAACAACGACGTCGGTGTGCCAAAGACACTCTTCCGCCTGACGAAAGAACACGAGATCGCCGTCATCGAGATGGGTGCCAGCCATCCCGGCGACATCAAGACCCTGGCAGAGACGGCAGAGCCCACCTGCGGCCTCATCACCAACGTCGGGAGAGCCCACCTGCAAGGTTTCGGTTCGTTCGAGGGCGTCATCAAAACCAAGTGCGAGCTTTACGACTTCCTCCGTACGCGTCAAGACGGTCTCATCTTCATCAATGCCGACAACGAGCACCTGATGAACCAGATCGGTGATGACGAGGACATCTGGCTCTCGCCCTACTCTACCGATCCCGACAACCAATACAGCTGTATCAGCGGCGAAGTCATTGCCTGCGACCCGTTCCTGAAATTCCGCTGGCGTGAACCGCTAATGACACTCGAGGAAGAAGGCCGTTCCACCAAATGGCACAAGGTACAGACCAAACTCATCGGTTCCTACAACATCGACAACCTGCTGGCAGCTATCGCCGTAGGCATCAACTTCGGTGTTGACCGTAAGAAGATCTGCGCTGCACTGGAAGCATATACACCCAGCAACAACCGTTCGCAAATGACTGTCACTGCAAAAAATCACCTTATAGTCGATGCCTACAATGCAAATCCCTCTTCCATGCAGGCGGCCCTGGAGAACTTCAGCCTGATGCAAGCAGACCATAAGATGGCCATCCTTGGACAGATGGGTGAACTCGGTGAAGACAGCGACAAAGAGCACCGGCAACTGGTAAGCTATCTCGAAGCAGCAGGCTACGACGATGTATGGCTCGTGGGCGACAACTTCAAGGACATCCCCTGTCCGTTCCGCAAGTTCCACAACACGGAGGAGGTTAAAGCCGCCATCAAGGAGCACTGCCCCGAGGGCTACTATATACTCATCAAAGGCAGCAACAGCAACAAACTCTTCCAGTTGCCCGAGCTGCTTTGAACTATCTTTGCGGTATTATGGACGTAAGAAGACGGACGTTAGTAGGTATCATGGGAATCATGACGGTGGTGCTCACGGGCTGTAGCCCGCGAACGGAACTGCCGGAGGGGAACGCCGTGTATTACTGGCGCACCGACCTCAGGTTCGACTCCACGGAGAGAGCCTTCCTTGATACCTATCATATAAATAAGGTGTACTGCCGCTACTTCGACGTGGTTATCAACGACACCGCCACAGGTCCGATGCCCAACGCCACCATCAGTTTCAGCGACACGCTCCCCGACGGTATCGAACTGATTCCCACGGTGTATATCACGGAGAACTGCATGCACCGTCCCCACAAGGGGCTCGCCGAGCGCATCGTGAAGCGTATCCGCCAGATGAACGAGACGAACGACATCAGACATGTGCGTGAGATACAGATTGACTGCGACTATACGGAACGAAGCCTGAAGACCTACTACGATTTCCTGAGGGAGGTCAAGGCTGCTTGGGAGCAGGACGAAAGCTCCGACATCCATGTGCTCTCCACCACCATCCGTCTGCACCAGCTCTCGATGGAAGTGCCGCCGGCAGACTACGGTGTGCTGATGCTCTACAACACAGGCGATCCCAGACGATGGACAGAGCGCAACCCGATACTCGACATCCGCGACGTGTCGCCCTATCTGAAGCGTCTCGACGACTATCCCCTGCCGCTGGCCGCTGCCTATCCCGTCTATTCATGGCTGAGAGTGATACAGGGTGTAAACGTCGTGCACACCGTGGAAGCCGAGGAGATACTGAAAGTAAAACACGCTGCAGAACAACACCGTGAAGACCTGAAGCGCAGCATCATCACCTATCATCTTGACAATGAAAATATTAATCGATATAAACCAGAGACTTATGAAACGATTTATTATCACTAATCTGCTGGCCATCATGGCACTGCCCATGCTGGCTTGCGCATGGATCGACAACCACAACTACTACCTGTTCAGTGTCTGCGGTCAGACGGATTTCCAGACACGTGTGGAAGACATCTGCGACAACAACTGGAAAGTCTATCTCGGCATGAAGGAAGACGACTGGTTCTACTTCAATTCCCAGAAGGAAAACATCATCAAGACAGCCCGGCAGAAGGGCGACAACCTGATGATCAGTTACATTGAGAACCTGGAGAAATACCTCGACTGTGCCCGGGAGGTGAGCCGGGAGGCATGGGACTATCCCACCAAAGAGCAGCTGGCCAAGCGCAAGCAGACGCTGACAGCCGTGCGGACCTACGCACAGAGCAAGCTGAAGACCGTCCTCCGCTCGCAACACGGACTGCTCTTCATGCGCTGCAACATGCTACTGGGCCGTCATCAGGAGAACATCAGCTTCTGGGAGCAGACTGCCAGCCAGTATATAGAGACTGTCTATAAAGACATGATGAAGAACATCTATGCCGGAGCACTCTACAAGACAGGCAACGGCGTGAAAGCCGGCGAGCTGTTTGCCGAGATGGGCGACTACAACAGCCTGATGACCCAATACTATAAGAAGCGTTCCTTTGCCGCCATCCGTCAGGAATACCTGAGCAACCCCAACTCAAAGGTACTACCCTTCCTGCTGCAGGACTTCGTGAACAACGCACAGGAAGCCTACGACCAGGACGGCTACGGCAAGCTCTTCGTGCGCGACATCTCAAAAGCCGAAGCCACACAGATGATCAACTTCTGCGGAAAGGTCATCGAAGAAGGGAAGACGGAAACACCTGCCCTCTGGCAGAGTGCCAAGGCCTGGCTGAAATATATGTTCGGCAACAGGCAACAGGCCCTCGATGACATCACCAAGGCCGGGCTCATGAAGGGCACACAGCGCATGGAGGACAATGCCCGCGTGCTGTGCATCTTTATCGCTTCAGCCGAGTCGCCTAAGAACAATGACTTCGACAACTGGCTGGAACTCGAACTCGAATGGCTCGACAAGAAAACCAAGGAAGACGACTTCTTCCAGCGCGCCAAAGACCGACTCACCCACCAGATACTCATCAAACGCTATGCAGACCGCCCGGAGACAGCCATCGCCCTGCTGAATAGTAGCCAGAGCTATCAGTACCAAGAGTATATCGACACCATGAAGGTAGAGGGACTGGAGAAATACTTCTTCTACACACTCAAGTCGAAAGTGAACAGCGGTCTCGACAGATACTTGAAGACACGTCTGGAAAAAAACGAGTACGCACTGGAAGACCTCATCGGCACCAAATACATGCGCCTGTGCCAGTGGGACAAGGCCATCACCTGGCTGAAAGACATTCCCGTGTCCTACTATGAGAAGAAAGGATATGCCGTCTATGCCGCCAACCGCCGCTACAACCTCGGCCCCTGGATCAAGCGCCAGTGGCTGACAAGTGCGGAGCTATACAGCGACACCCCGTGGAAACTCGATAAGAACCCGAAGCTGGCCTTCGCCAAGGAGATGCTGAAGATGGAGGGCGACCTGAACATTCTCTCTGGTGAGGCACTGAAAAAACAGTACTACGAACTTGCCGTGCGGTATGCCCAGGCCAGCTATACAGGCGACTGCTGGTTCCTGATGCGTGACGGCAAGAGCGTGATCGACACCGTCCGCGTGAACGAAGTGGACCTCGCTGCCAAGGCTGCCTCGCTACTGAAGAAAGCCGGTGATCCCCATGACTTCCTGCTCAAGGAAAAGGTACTGTTCGCCAGGGCCTATTGCTACATGAATCCGAGTCCATGGTACACGGAGGTCTGGAACAACGAGACTTACGAATACGACCGGCACCCCGATCCGAATTCGACTTCGTATAAGGCTTTTGCCGTGCTGGCAGAGTTCGAGAAACAGCATGCCGACGACACCAGCGGCTATGTGTCGAACTGCGACGAATATGACCTGTTCCTAAAAGCATATAACCAATAGCTTAGGCACAAAACCGACTATTTTTCGCATATTTCGACTTTTTTATCGAATTTCTTGCACGTAATTCAAAAATAATGCGTACCTTTGCACCCGCAAAATCGGGATGTAGCGCAGTTGGTAGCGCACTACGTTCGGGACGTAGGGGTCGGGCGTTCGAGTCGCCTCATCCCGACTTTTGAAAACTTACAGCATGAATAAGTGGCTGCTTTCGCAGCCACTTATTTTTATTTTGGTAGTGATTTCAAATCTCTGAGTTGCTGTCAGGATTGCGCTTCAGTTTCTCGATGAAATCACTGATCTTGTGAAGTTCACGGGTGATACGAATATTCTGCGGACAGTGGGGCTCACACTGGTGACAGCCAATGCAATGGTCTGGCTGGCGCTCCGGCGGCACGATCCGGTCAAGTCCTATCAGATACTGCCGACGATGCTTGCGATACTCGGGATCACCGATGCCGACAGGCAGCGACCCCTCATTCTTACATTTATTATAATGTACGAAGATAGCAGGGATATCAATACCGTAGGGGCAGGGCATACAATACTTGCAGTCATTACAAGGGATATTCTCAAGTCCGACAATCTTCTGGGCAATCTCCTTGTCGAGATAGCGCTGCTCCTCCTCCGTGAGCGGCTGAAGCGGACTGTAGGAGAGCAGGTTGTCTTTCAGATGCTCCATATAGGTCATGCCGCTCAATACGGTGAGCACCCCCTCGGGCGTGCCGGCATACCGGAAAGCCCATGAGGCAACGCTCTTCTCGGGGGCATGGCTCTTCAGTTCTGTGACAAGATACTGCGGCAGATTGGCAAGACGACCACCCAGAAGCGGTTCCATGATGACAGCAGGGATGCCTCGCTTCTGCAGTTCTGCATAGAGATAGCTCGCATCGACATTACGGCTGTTGATCTCATTGGCATAATCCCAGTCGAGATAGTTCAGCTCTATCTGCACAAAGTCCCAGTGGTATTTCTCATGGGTGGCCAGCACCTGGTCGAAGACCGACTGAAGACCATGGAATGAGAATCCGAGGTTGCGGATACGCCCGGCCTCGCGCTCCTTCATCAGATAGTCCATCATGCCATTGTTCACATAGCGTTTCTCGAACTCTTCCCATTCGCCGCCGACGCTGTGCAGCAGATAGTAGTCGATGTAGTCCACCTGCAGCTCCTTCAGCGAGTTTTGGTACATCTCGATGGCCTTCTCGCGCTGATGGTAGTCGGAATTGAAGTTGGAGAGCTTCGTAGCCACGAAATACTCGCTGCGCTTATGGCGGCTGAGGGCAATACCCGTGCAGTGTTCCGACTTACCCTGACAATAGACGGGGCTGGTGTCGAAATAGTTCAGTCCGTGCTCGATGGCATAGTCCACCTGCTTGTTGATCATCTCCTGGTCATACTCATCGCTGTTATCCACCTTTGTCGGCAGTCGCATCATGCCGTAGCCGAGCAGCGATACCTTCTCCTTGGTCTTGGGATTTTCGCGATAGGTCATCTTGCCCACGGGCGGCTCCACCTGGTTCTTATACTCGTTGGCAGCCTGCGTCTCTGCCTTGTTGACCTGCTTACAGCCCGTCAGGGTGGCGGCAGTAGCAACCGTCCCAGCTCCGAAGAGTTTCAGGAACGAGCGGCGTGATATATTCTTTGAGTTCATAGTCAAAAATTCATAGTTCATTGTTAGATCATCTTATGTACTTCATGCCCCTCGACATAGATGGCCGAGAACGGGCGCGACGGACAGACATACTCACAGGCTCCGCAGCCGATACAGGCATTCTCATTGATGACGGGAATCTTCAGTGACTCCTCGTCGTCCGGATCAGAGGGCACCATCTCGATGGCACCCGCAGGACAGTGACGGGCACAGTTGCCACACGACACACCGTCGGTAAGCGGAATACAGTTCTTCTTGATCCACACAGCATGGCCAATCTGAACCGACGACTTCTCAATATCGTCAAGCGGCTTGATGGCACCTGCCGGACACACATCTGAACAGCGGGTACACTCCAGACGGCAGTAGCCTTTCTCATACGACATCGTAGGCTGCATCAGATGCAGCAAGTCTGTTGACGGACGGAGCACCTGGTTCGGGCACTCCGACACACAGAGCTGGCAGCCCGTACAGTGGTTGGCGAGGTTCTTGGCGGAGAGAGAGCCCGGCGGGGTCAGTGGCGTCTGGCGCTGAGGGGCTACCTTATCCTCAATCTCTGCCATACCGCCATCCATCAGCTTCTCCTTCTTCTGTGCCATCGCAGCCGTAGAGACCAGGGCTGTTGCAAGCAGGAAGGAGCGCTTAGAGGTATCGACGGAACCGGCTTCGCTTCGCGCACCGGCATTACCGGAATGGCCTGTATAGCTCAGTGCCCCGAACTTGCAGCTGTCGATGCAGTTGCCGCAGACCACACAACGGCTGTAATCGACACTGTGGGTCTTGAAGTCGATACAGGCAGCCTTGCAGTTCTTGGAACAGAGCGAACAATTCTTGCACTTGTCGGCATCGAAGCGGATCTTCAACCACGAGAAACGGGCGAAGAAGGACAGGACGGTACCGACGGGACAGATGGTGTTGCAGTAAGTACGACCGCCCCGCCAGGCCAGCACAAGGAGCACCACCAGCGTAACGGCTGCAATGATGAACACCGGCAAAGAGCGCATCCAGGTATCAACGCTGTAGAAAGCATAGCTGTCCATCCGCTCTGCCGCCATCGCCAACAGATTGTTGCCGAACTTCCATACTGGCTGGAAGATCATGGTGGCTATCCGCCCATAGGCACTGTAAGGCGCCAGCAGTTGGAACAGTGAGCCGACGCCAGCGACAGCAGCCAGGACGAACACGGCCAAGACGGGATAGCGTAACCACTTTACCTCGCCAGAGTAGCTGTACTTGTTCTTCTTCCTGCGAAGCCTGGCCAGGATGTCTTGGAAGATACCCAACGGACAGATGACCGAGCAATAGATACGTCCAAAGACAAGTGTCAGTACGACAAGCGACACGACTACCACCAGATTGAGCGCCATCACAGCCGGCAGGAACTGGATCTTTGCCAGCCATCCCAGCCAAGCGTGAAGCGTCCCGGTGAAGTCCAGGAACAGCAGTGTAATAAGTGTAAAGACCACTGCTGCAAGGATTGTACGAATCTTCTTTAACATATTTTTTTGTTTACTGTAAACTTCACTATCCAAATGCTCATCTCGTAGAGCAGCCATACCGGCAGGGCCACAAGGAAGAGCGTAAAGGCATCCGTCGTCGGCGTAATGATAGCTGCCACTACCAGAATCACCACCACAGCGTGCCGCCGCCACTGGCTCATCATCCGCGCACTGACCAGTCCCATCTTTCCGAGGAGCCAGCTCACGACAGGCAGTTCGAACACAATCCCCATCACGAAGCTCATCATCAGCAGCGTGTCGATGTACGACTGGATGGTCAGCATATTCGCCACGTCGGGACTCACCTGATAGGTGCCCAGGAACTTCACCGTCAGCGGGAAGATAATCAGGTAGTTCAGCACCGTCCCCATCATGAACATCACGTAGCCGCTGCCCACAAGGACCGTGGCATAACGCCGCTCATTGGCATAGAGTGCCGGAGAGACAAACCGAAACAACTGATAGAGGATATACGGCAGGACTATCAGCACACCGGCATACAGCGCTGTCCTCAGATGTATCATAAACTGCTCCGTCAGCCCCGTATTCATCAGGTGGATACTAAATGGCTCCACGCCCATCAGCCGGTAGGTGATGAAATCACTGGAACGGGGGGCGAGCACCACTGCAAACAGTGATTCCTTCAGGCAAAAGGCAGCCGCCGCTGCTATGGCCGTAATGACAAGAATCCGAATGAGCACCGAGCGCAGTTCATCGAGATGATCCCAGAACGTAAGCGCTCCTCCCTCCGGTCCTGATGGCTTGACGGCTTCACTCATCCTTCTTTTCCGGCTTCTCCTCCTTCTCCGTCACCTCGTTCATCCCCTCCTTGAAGCTCTTGACACCTTTGCCCAGGCCCTTCATCAGCTCAGGAATCTTCTTGCCGCCGAAGAGCAGCAGCACGATCAGTGCGATAACGAGTATCTCTTGCATTCCAAGTCCAAACATTTTTATCCAGTTTTTAGTTCTGACTGCAAAAATATAAAATAATCCCGAACTGACAAAGCATTTTGGGAAGATTAACGAAAATCGGTATGATCCAGGCAGTCCGAGGTTCAGCGGATCACAATCTTCCGGTTTCCCTGGATATAGATACCGCTGTGCGACGGCATCCCGTCGATGCGGCGGCCGTCGATGGTATAGACGGCAGCCCGCTGGCCGTCGGCATCACTGCGCGTGACGCTCCTGACGCCTGTCGGCGCTATCGACTGATACTCTTTCTGCGCCTTCTCCATCAGCTCCTGGAACTTGGCATCGGCATTCAGACGGGCAAAGAGTGCCGAGGAGAGCTGGCGCGTGGCCACGATGTCGGTAAACCAGTGGTAGCCCACAATCTGACGGTTGTAGCCATACTCATAGCCGCGACGCAGTATCTCGTCCTGATGCTCGGGAGCCACCTGGACCATCGTGAGTGCCTCGGTCCAGCCCAGATTGGTGTGCCCGGAGGGGAAGCTGCTCTTGCCGCGCTCCTTCTCTTCATCGCCAGCCACAAACGAAGGTTCGTTCAGCTGTACGAACGGACGCTTGCGGAAACGGATCTCCTTCAGCCTGTCGGCCGTCTGGCTGCTCTTTTCCAGCACGTAGCTCATCAGGGCATAGATGTCGGGCGTCTTCGCCTTACTCATAGTAATGCCGGTAGCCTCGCCAAACACCTCGCACATCATCTCCACACTATAGTCGGCCTCATGGGCAGCCTGACTGCCGCGCTCGGTATCGCGCAACGCCTTGCCAGCCCAGTAGAGCGAGAGGTCGCTGGCATAGCGATAGCTGGCCGTATCGACGGCGACGCTCAGGATGTGCTCGCCGTGGGGCACGTCCACAGCGTCGCCCGTATGCTTTTCTATATCCAGGCCTTTCAGCCGGGCATACTCGGCACGGGCGGCCTTGATGTCCTCCAGCAGCTCGGGATTGGTGTGGGCACGGGCAAAGGCGGCGGCGGCACAGAGATAGCCAGCCGTCACGTCGCTCTGATAGTGGGCACCCACAATGACACGGCTCTCGCCGAACTGGAAGCCGCGGCGCAGGATCGTGTCCTGCAGGGCGGGCCACATCTCGGCAACGGCGAGGGCGGTAAACCAGCCGAAGGAGGTATGGCCGGAAGGATAGGAACCGTTGTTGCGAAGGAGCTCGTCGTCGTCATACTCGCCCCACACCGGATCGTTCATCTGTACAAAGGGACGCACGCGCATATAATTATCCTTGGGGCCAACGGTGCTCAGGGAGCCGGTGAAATAGCACTTGTCCAGGAGCGTGGCCAAGGCGGGCGTCTTCTCTTCGCTGATTTCATCCAGGCTGAGGGCCTCGGCCATCACGGGGCGCATGGCATCGGGCTCCCACATCGACTCGCGGCTGGCCTGCCGGCCCCGCGGCGTGTTGCGCTGCGTCTTTCCCCACTGGAACTGCACCAGGTCGTCGATAAACTCCGTGCTCCCGATGCTGGGCGGAGCCGGCAGGAAGTAGCCGCCGTCGGGCATTTCGTCGGGCCACACGTAAACAGGGTTTTCAAAAGTCTGGGCCGAAGCCGTTACGCTGCCGAGCGCCAACAGTGCGGCAAGCATCCATTGTCTGGTTAGTCTCATCATTGTGTTCATAACAGTATAAGTCAATTTGAGGGCAAATATACTAAATAATCCCGAAGTGGCAAAGCATTTTGGCCGGAAAATGTGAAAGTGCGAAGAAAAGTCGCGGCGTTAACGTTTCTTTATTTTTTTTTTGATTTTAAGACGGAGCGTTGTACCTTTGCAGCCAATTAACTTTTTTACAACATAACAATTCAAAGATATGACAAAAAAGAAACTTTATGAGAAGCCTTCGATGAAGGTAGTGTTATTGAAACGCCAGCCGCAGTTGCTGGCCGGTAGTTTTACGGGCGACCGTCAGAATCCATACGGCGA
>Ga0310691_10006154_pt1 | contig 12886 bp, 5 predicted proteins | sample 176DNAGHGlowgp2_FD_203887 | JGI IMG/M metagenome (GOLD analysis project Ga0310691, IMG submission 203887) | Sheep rumen microbial communities from Palmerston North, Manawatu-Wanganui, New Zealand - 1766 DNA GHGlow gp2 (v2) (version 2) | ecosystem: Host-associated > Mammals > Digestive system >... | reverse complement strand
CCATAGGCCGCCAGTAGCCACAGGGCCGCAGAGCCGCCGATGGCACCACCGAACTTCTGGGCCATGGAAGACGAGGAGAAAATCAGTCCCGTGGAAGCCGTCTTGAAACGTTGTTCGGCATAATCGCTCACATCGGCGTACATCGACCATACAAGCGGCGACATCACACCGGTGAGTACCGAAATCAGGATCTGTGCTGCAAGCATCAGCCAGAAACCCACGGGTGAGACAGGGATCAAGAAGAACAGCACGGAGAGGATGCAGAGTCCGAGGTTCACGCCTATGAACGTGGTTTTCTTGCCGAATCGGGCTGCTAAGGGCACACAGACCGCCACGCCAATCATATTGCTCACCTCGCCCACCGCCAAGAAAAGACCTGCGTAGAATAGGAGTTGAAAGTTGAGAGTTGAGAATTGAAAGTTGAGGGTGGCCCCAGCAGGGATGATGTCGGCGAAGTAGTAGGCTACGGTAGCGCCACGCACGGTGCAGAAGAGGTTGAAGCACAGCGCAGCCCCAATCAGCAGCCACCAAGGCTTGTTGCTCAACAGCGACTTGAAATCGGAGCCGATGCTGACGGTGCTGACGGTCTTGAGTTCTTCCCGCGTGAGCAGGAAACAGCATATAAACAGCACGAAGCATGTCGCCGCAATGACCACCATGGCCCAGAACCATCCTTGCGCACTGGCATAGCCGCCCAGCGCGTTCGTAAGCGGTTCCCACAGGAAGAGTGCCAGGAACGAACCGCCGTAGGCAAAGAACATGCGGAAGGAGGAATAGACGGTCTTCTCGTTGGAATCGTCGGTCATCACACCCAGCATGGCGCCATACGGCACATTGATACCCGTATAGACCGTCATCATCAGGATGTAGGTGGCGTATGCCCAGATAAGTTTCGCGCCGTAGCTCCAGTCCGGGGTGGTGAAGAGCAGGATGCCGGCGATGCTGAACAGCGGTGCCACGAAGAGCAGATATGGTCTGTACTTGCCCCATCGCGTCTGTGTGCGGTCGGCCAGGATGCCCATCATCGGGTCGCTGACAGCATCCCAGACGCGTGTGATGAGCAGAATGATACCCGCATCCTTCAGGCTTAATCCGAAGATGTTACTGTAGAAAAACGGCAGATAGTAGGAGAACACCTTCCAGAACATCGACGATGCCATATCGCCGAAGCCGTAGCCGATATAGACCCACCCCCGACAGACCCACCCCCAACCCCTCCCGTTAGGGAGGGGGGAAGGCTGGCGCTTAGATTCTATTTTTTTAGTCATATTTTGTAGTAATAGAGGTGTCAAGAGGACTGAAACTCCCCTCCATCACGGGTCAGGTTGGGGGTGGGTCTTCCTATTCTTTGCTATCAGCTGCTTGATTGTTTCCACGCTGGCAGAGGTGGTGAGACCGTCCTCCGGCGTATGCAGACAGTAGTCGATGAGGCGGTCGAGGGAGCTGACGGCGACGTGCATACGCGTGTCGGCTGTGGCGTAGTAGATGAGCACGCGGCCGTCGTCATCCAAGATCCAGCCGTTGGAGAAGGCTACGTTCATCACATCGCCTATGTACTCCTGACCTTCAGGTACCAGGAACCAACCGCCTGGCTGAGCGATGACGCGCGTGGGGTCGTCCAAGGCTGTCATATACAGATAGAGGACATAACGCAGACCGTCGGCCGTGCCACGCACCCCGTGAGCCAGATGCAGCCAGCCTTTCTGTGTCTTCAGCGGCGCTGGTCCCTCGCCATTCTTTACCTCTTGAATCGTGTGGTAATGGCGCGCGTTGATGATGATTTCCTCCTTCACCTCAGCGTGCGTGATGTCATCCACCAGCGCCCATCCGATGCCCCCACCTGAGCCTGTGTCTATGAATCCGTCCTGCGGGCGGGTGTAGAGGGCGTAAAGCCCATTCACGAATTCAGGGTGCAACACTACATTGCGTTGCTGGCTACGGCTTTTAAGGTCAGGCAGGCGTTCCCATGTGATGAGGTCTCGTGTGCGAGCGATGGCGGCAGTGGCGGTAGCAGCGCTGAGATTGCCAGGCTGTGTATCATCGTGTCGCTCAGCACAGAAGACGCCGTAGATCCAGCCGTCCTCGTGCTGCGTCAGGCGCATGTCATAAACATTCGTGGCGGGAATAGCAGCCTCAGGCATCGTGACGGGTTCGTCCCAGAAACGCCAGTGGTCGATGCCGTTGGGCGACTCCGCCACGGCAAAGAAGCTCTTGCGGTCGGCACCCTCCACGCGGCAGACGAGCAGGTAGCGCCCGTTCAGTTTGATGGCGCCAGAGTTCATCACGGCGTTCATCATGATGCGCTGCATCAGGTAGGGGTTGTCCTGCTCCGAGAAATCGTAGCGCCATTCCAGAGGCGTGTGTTCTGCTGTAAGAATCGGAAAACGGTACTTCTCATAGATACCATTCCCCCACTCTATCGGTTCATTACGTCGTGCCAGCAACGCTTCGTGGTGCTCGCGTAAAGCCTTCACCTTTTCATTATATCGCTCGCTATTCATCGTTTGATTATGCATTGAATTTGTATATTGTAAATGCTTAAATTGTATGTCACTTGATGTCTTTCAGCAGCATCACCCTTTTGTCCTTGACCATATTGCGAAAATCAAGAGCGTCCTTGGTTGATGGTGCAGGAGCAAAGTACTGATGGTGGTCGGCATTGCGCCAGACGAGGAAGTAGCTGAGGGGGAACTTCTCAATCTGAGGCTTCAACACGCGTGTCCACCATGTTGGGTCGGGGATGTTCTGATAGCCGCACTCGGTGAGGGCGAGGAGTTTGCCTTTCTCGGCTGCGAGGGCGCTGAGGGTGGTGAGGTCCTTGTTTAGGGTGGCTATGAAAGCCTGTTCGCCACCCCGCTGCTGGTAGGCATCGAGGCCAATGACATCCACGCGGTCGTGACCGGGGTAGGTTTTGAGTACGTCGGGCTCGAAGCCATAGTTGGGGCTCCAGCTCCACAGGATGTTGTAAGGCAGCGTCCGTGTGACGAAGTCCTGCGTCATGTTCCACAGCGCCTTATACTCCTCGGCAGAGCACAGACCGCGTCCCCACCAGAACCAGCCGCCGCTATTCTCGTGCCAGGGTCGGAAGATGAAGGGAATGGGCTGTCCCTGCTCGTCGCAGAGCGAGGCGAGAAAGTTGGTGAGACGTCCCAGCCATATCTGGAACACCTCGTGGTCCTTGCCTCCAGGCAACACAGCAGCCACCGTGTTCTTGTCACGTTCTTGCGCGTTGACCCACGATGTGCCACCCGTATGGGGGTTGCGCGGATGCCATGAGATGGTGACGATGCCGCCACGGCGGTGCTGGGCGATGATCTCGCGACGCATCACCTGGAAGGGCACGCTGTCGAGGTTCTTGTCATCGCCCACTTCTATACCACCCAACTCGAAGCCCATGACGGCGGGATAGTCGCCCACAAGGTCACGCACATCGCTGCGACCTCCCTCATAGCTCCAGCCAAGTCCATAGAAGGGGTCGTCCTGATGGCCGAACATGATGCCTTTTTTCTGCAGTTTCCCGAGCCTGGCGGTGAGCAGTTGCGCCGTAGTGGTCCGTTTGGTGGTAACGGGTGTGAGGCGATATGAGACTACGTCGCGTGCAGGCACCGTTAGTTTGCGCCAGACCTTGTTTGCGAGCGAGGTGAGACCTTCGTCCTTGTGCGTCCATAGGTTGCGGATTTTATAAGCCTGCATGTAGAAATGAGTTCCCAGGCGGCTCACCTCAGTGTCGATGAAGTTGAAATGTTGCCAGTTGAGGTCGTAGTTGACGGCCTCCTTGGTGGGGTTCAGGATGGTCATGGCCCAGTCGCCTCCTGTCAGCGGTTTGAACCAGAATTCCAATCCCTGCTCGGTAGCAACGCGGAGTCCCTGTACGCCCAATTCGTCCTGATCCACGGCTATCATCTCGCGATTCATGAGGATAGCCTTTGTCTCCTGACTCATGGCGCGGAGGTCGTTGCCAAGGATGAGTGGCGAAGCCATCATGCACCACATGGTGAAATGCGCGCGATCCTCGTTGACGGTCATGCCATTGCCCACTTCAAGCATATCGGGGTCGTTCCAATGTCCTGGCCCTGCGTATTTGCGCAGGGGTTCGCAGAGTCGTATGCATTGCATGACGCCAATGTCGGTGAAGCCCTGAGGATGCACGCGTGTGGAATCGAAGTTGCACCAGATATCAGGTCCTATACGCCAACTATGGCCGATGTCGCGAGCCCATAGCCACGGTTTGTTACTGCCCCACTCGCACATGCTCAGGAAAATGGGGCGACCTGAAGCCCGCAGGGCATCGCTCATCAGCCTGTAGGCTCCACGGGCGTTGACATCTGCGGTGTTGCACCAGTCTTCCTTGAGATAGTCAACCTCCCAGCGGGCATACTGAAGTGCGTCCTGGTATTCGTGGCCGAGACTGCCTGGACGTCCGGCACAGGTGGCTGTTCCGCAGTCGCTGTAGATGCCCAGTTTCAAGCCCTTTGCATGGACATAGTCAGCCAGCGCCTTTATGCCACTGGGAAAACGTTTCGGATCAGCCTGTATGAAGCCGTCGGCATCGCGCTGTCCGTGCCAGCAGTCGTCGAGGTTTATATAAGTGTATCCTGCATCGCGCATTCCCGTTTCCACAAGGGCGTCGGCGATGCCTCGGACGAGTTCTTCATTGATATTGCCGGCAAATTTATTCCAGGTATTCCATCCCATCTGAGGACGGTCGCCTATCTTCTCCCATTTTTGTGCCATCAGGCTGTGGCATCCCATCAGTAAGAGGATGATAAATGCGAGTTTCTTCATATTGAGTTTTATGTTTTATGGTTATTTTTTCTCTTCATAATCTATACTTACATCCTTAATACAGGGGTCGGATGGCAGGAATTTGTGTCGCGTTGGCTTGGGTGCGGCCGAGCGGGGTGATACGAAGGTTGTCGAAGTAGGGGGTTGAAATGAAACGCTCGTGCAGGGGGGCAATGAGGCCGGCCATGCCTCGGCGGTAGTGGTCAGAGGTGGCCTGCACCACTTCTGCGCCATCAACGTAGCCCGTGATGTGGTCGCCATCGAAGCGCAGCTTGAGGTTGTGCCACTGGCAGGGTGCGATGCCAGGCGCCAAGGCCTCAGCCAACGTGTATTCGCCGCCTATCTCCACATCCTTGCGGGCGAGGATGATAGCCTGCTGTTCCTTGTCGCCGATGAGCTCCTTCTGGTCGCGCTTGCCGCGAGTAAGAATCAATTCGACGCGCCCCTGCTCGTCCATCTTCAGGTAGTAGCCCTTGGCCCAGACGCCATAGCCGCTGCCTACATCACAGAGTCGTCCCATAACCCCAGCCTCATCGCCAGGATTCAGATAGACGTCGGCGCTGATCTCATAGTCGGTCCAGTCGCGGTCGCCAATGATGGTGTAGTGATGCCATTCGGGCGCCCAGCTGAGGGTGTGGGAGCCGACGGTTTGACGAAGACAGGTGGTAGAGTTTAGAGTTCTTGAAGGGTCAAGCGTCGCAGAGCGCCGAGCGGAGGGCTTAGTGTTTGGAGTGGGGATGGGCCTAAGCTCAAAGCACCCTATCAAGTCTGCCAGATAGTGAGGCAGATAGCCCCATTCGGAAGGATTCTTGTACTGCTCAAAGTCATCCTCGTAGGGGATGGGGAAGGGCTTTGAGGCCGGTATGTCGGCGAAGGTTCCTTTCTGCTGCCCTGTGGTGGTGGAGAAGGAATAGACGGCATCAGGTTTGAGGGTGATGGAGAAAGTGCCGCGCTTGGGAGTGATGTCGTTGAGACGTACAAACTGCTGCTGGGCGTCGCTGTACCATTGGCAGAGTTTGCCTTTCGCGAGGCTCTTATCCACTTTTACAGTTATGGTCTGCACCTGCTTGGCCCCTTTCGTCTCGGCGATGATGCTGTAGTCACCCGTTTGCGGGTCGCGCATGGTCACCATAGAACCACCTTTAGGCAAATTCAGACAACCATCGTCGATGTAGCGCCATCCCACTTTTGTGAACTGGCCGTAGTGAGCATAACCCCAAAGCGCTTCGCGTACAAGGTAGTGGCCGCTCCACGGTTCCTGAGCAAGGAGCATCGGCGGTTCCTTGCTATAAGGCTCCAACGGATATGTAGCGCCGATGTCGTACCAGTTGATGACGCGAGTGGCACCGCTGACGATATAGTTCTGGTTGAAGCACTTGACGATGGTGATGAGGCAGTCGAAACCAGGCAGATAGACGTGGTCTTCGCTGTTCCAGATGGGTTTGCCCATGTCCTCGGCTATTTTGCGTTGCTCGGGTGTCAGCTGTATCTCGCTGTAGGTGTGGGCACAAACGGCGTCGAGGGCATCGCGCAGCTCTTCATCCTCCTGCATGCGCTTGAGGAAATCCATCTTCTGACGGCCCCAGTTGCCGAAGCCGTGGAGCTTGACATCGCGGAAGCCGCGTTCGTTCATGGCCTTGCGCAAGTGCTTGGCGAAGTTGGCGTCCCAGCCTTTCTCATTGTGACAACCCAGGGCATCAAGCTCGAGGCCGTGCACATGGCGCAGTCCCTGGAGCCAGGAGATGTAGTAGTCCACCATGTCGTCGCTCCAGAAGTTGCCCACCCAGGCGGGGGCGCTCCACGCTGTAGCATCAAGAGCCAATCCGGGGTTGCGCCGCTTGGTCTCCTGCATCACCCACCACATGTAGCCGCGAAGGAAATTGGCATCGCCAGGTTCGTGGGCGTGAGAGGGCATGGAGCCCTGCGTGCTGTTGCCGTCGCCCGGCACCTCAATGAGGATAGCACTCACGGAAGCTCCGAACATGGGTTTATAGACCATGTCGATGATCTGCGATCGCTGTGGTTCGGGGTAGTCCTTGAGGAGCACGGAAGTAGCTCCACCGCCATTGACGGCTCCGATGCCGTCGAAGCGCTTGCCGGTGGCCTTTGCATTCAGACGAATGGTTTGTGCGGCCACACTGTTCCAACTGATGAACAGCAGGATTAGATAGGAAAGGTGTCTGATGGTCATATTCCAGATGTTTGGGGGATTACTATTCAATGGCTGTCACAATCACATGCTGATCGGCGATGGATAGGCAGAAGTCGCCTGGTTCCAGCACCCAGTTGTCATGCATATCAACGAAGGAGAGGTCATCGGCTCGCAGTTGCAGACTGACGGTACGCGTCTCGCCCGGTTGCAACGTCACCTTCTCGAAAGCTCGCAAGCGACGAATGTCGGGGGTGAGAGAGGCCACAAGGTCACTGCTAAAGAGCAGGACACTCTCCTGTGTCTGGCGCTGACCGATGTTGGTCACGTCCACGCTGACGGTGAGCACGTCGCCCCTGCGGAAGGTGGCTTTGTCCACATGCAAATGGTGGTACTTCACCGTGGTGTAGTGCAGCCCATGGCCAAACGGCCACTGCACGTCCATGACGGCGTCGTAATTGTAGTTTCCGTCCATTTGTCCCATGTTCTCACAGGGCTTGTAGTCGTAGGTGACAAGGGCTCCCGTGTACTTGGGGTAGGTGTAGGGCATGCGTGCGGTGAAATCGACGTCTCCGGCGAGGAGTCGTGCGAGTGCCGTGCCGCCATAGTTGCTGGGGAGGAAGGTGTGTACGACAGCCTGGCAGAGGGGTTCTATGTCTCGGATAATGCGCGGACGTCCTTCGGTCAGGACGAGCACGATGGGTTTACCTGTCTGTGCCAGCCTACGCACCATGGCCTTCTGATGATCACTGAGGTTCAGGTCGTTGATGTTGCCCGGTGTCTCACAATACGAGTTTTCACCCACACAGGCTATGACGACGTCGGCCTGTTGTGCGGCCTCGGTCAGTTGATCCCAGTCTGAGGCTTGATGGTCTTGGTTGAAGTCTCTTCTATCCCAGTGCACTCCTTGCAAGTGCTGTACGTTCTCTGTGCCGAATCTTTCTTTCAGTGCCTGTTGGAAGGTGGGATAGTTTCCCATCTGTGGCGCCAGTTCATTCGTGCGGTCTCCCTGCCACGTATAGGTCCATCCTCCATTCATTCCCCGCAGATGATCGGCATTAGGGCCACAAACGAGCAGTTTAGTGCCTTCCTTCAACGGTAACAACGCTTCCTGTTTCACTCCCGATGCTTCGTTCTTGAGCAGGACAATGCACTCCTCCGTCATCTGCTCAGCTTCACGGGCAAAGCGTCCGCTGGCAAAGTCTGGAAATTCCTTCGACAATTTCCAGGCATCCTTGTCCCATGTATTCTTGTCCATCAGCCCGAGGCGAATCTTCAGCCGGAGTATGCGACGCACAGCATCGTCAATGCGCGTCATAGGCACTCGGCCTTCGTGGACAAGCTCCTTCAACAGGTCGCAAAACTCCACTTCATAAGGTACCATGGACATATCGATACCCGCATTGATGGCCAAGGCGATGGCCTCTTTTTTCGTGGCTGCCACGTGGTCACGCGTGCAGATGTTGTTGATGTCTGCCCAGTCGGTAACAACCATTCCGTCCCACTGTAGTTCTTCCTTCAACCATTCGGTCAGATACTTGGAATTGGCGTGGAAGGGCACACCGTTGTTCACACTGGAGTTGACCATCAGTGAGAGGGCACCTGCTTGAATGGCACTGCGGAAAGGCTGAAAAAATTTCTCGCGCATCTCACGCTCTGTGACGCTGCTGGGCGTACGATCCTTTCCACTGACAGGTACACCATACGCCATATAATGCTTCAGACAAGCGGCTACGTGCTGGCTGCCGATGTGGTTCGGGTCGTTCCCTTGATAACCTAGCACGGCCTGTCGAGCCATTTCACAATTGAGATAGACATCTTCGCCGTAGCTCTCCCACATACGGCTCCACAAGGGTTGACGGCCTAAATCCATCACGGGCGAATAGACCCAGGGGATAAGACACGCGCGGCTCTCGTAGGCCGCAATCTCACTTACGCGATAGGGTATGTTTCGGTTGAAGGAAGCCGCCTGGCCTATCTCTTGCGGAAAGAGCGTTGCGCCCCAGGTGTATGAGGCGCCATGAATCTGGTCAACACCATAGATCTGTGGCACCCCGGAACAGGTCTCTGCAGCGTGTTGGTTCAGCCTACGGATGAGAGCACCCCACACCTCTGGTTTTTGTGCTACGCCCTTGGGTACATTCAGTATGCTACCCACGTGATATTGGTTGAACACTTTTTGTAGGGCGTCCTCATTAAGGCGGAATACCTGACTTCGACCGTCTGTGATGACGTCGATAGTGAGTTCGCACATTTGCCCTATCTTCTCGTCGAGCGAGAGGCGGGATAGCGTGTGTTCCACCTGCTGTTCTACGTTCTCATCACGGGGGATGACAGGTTGCTGGGCGTGGACGGCAAGCAGATTGGTCGCTAAAAGACTGGTCATAAGTGCCTTCTTCATATTACTTAATGTATTTCTTACCATTCTTGATATATAGGCCATGTCGGCCTTCAACCCACGGGCGTCCCATGAGGTCAAAGCAGTTCCCCTCGCCCTTAAAACTCCCCTCGCCCTTTGGAGAGGGGCTGGGGGTGAGGTCGGGGGCAGGGGTGAGGCTCTTAATGCCAGTCAGGATTTCCTTGAAGTCCTCGCGTGTGAGAACATAGTCCTGAGCGAAGGCATCTTGCCACCAGGCAGCGTTGCAACTGGTGTGGTCCGTGCTTTTGAACGCCTCGCTGCCAGGCTTGTTGGTGCGTTCGTAGTCGTACCACGGCGCGAAATACAACCACTTGCAGCCGCCACGCCATTGAGTGCTGATCTTTGCCAGGCTTCCGCACTCGGTGAGGGCCACCAGTTTGTCGGGCGAGTTCTTTTTCAGCATGTTGAAGCATTTTGAGCGGATGTTGCTGGCACTACTTTCGTTATAGACATCAATGCCGACGATGTCCACATAGTCATCGCCCGGGTACCACTTGTAGCCGTCGCTGTAGGGCTTGTTCCACTCAGCCGCTGATGTCCACACCCAGATGAGGTTGTTGAGACCATGGTGATTGGTGAACCGGTCGTACATCACGCGCCACAGCTCGTTGCAGGCATCGGCGTCGAGTCCCCACCAGAACCAGCGGCCACCCGCCTCGTGCAACGGGCGCCACAACACGGGTATCTTGCGTTGTTTGAGTTTCTTGAGGGTAGAGGCCACTTTGTCGATGTCCTTCATCATCTGCTTGTATTCATCGGACTCCGGCTCGAAGATTTTCTTGACATCGAAGCTCGTCTGATTGTCACCTGTACCTGGGGTGCAGGTCCAGTCTGAGCCGTTGTTCGCAAGCATGTTCCAGTGCCACATACAACCTACGATACCCCCCGCCTTGTGCCAGTTAACAACCTCTGTGACATTAGTGTAGTCAATCCAGTTGGCTGGCGAGAAGGGCAGGTGTATGAAATCAAAGAAGTTGATGGCAGGCCATTTGCCCGTGTGCTGATACACCCATTTGGCTTCGTTGATGTTCCAGTTGACATTGGCGGTGCAACCTGAGATGATCTTCTCGCCGTAGATCTCGCGGAAGGTTTCCAGCAGGGCCTCGGCTTCGGCCGACAATTGGCGCGTTTCCTGTGCCTGAGTGAATCCGACAGGCAGCATCAACAGCAGAATGAACAGACTTCGTAATCTCATTTTCCTATAATGTTTAGTTCTTTATTTCAGATAGTCGTTGATAAACGCCTCGCGCGGGCGTAGGTATTTCTGTTCCCAAGGCTGACGCCGTTCGCCCGAAGGCCAGGCATGAGTGCGATAAGGGACGCAGTTGACGGTCTTCTTGCCCTTAGCATTGTTGAGCAAAGCCCATACGGCGGAAGGCGGACAGGTGGTGTCGATGAGGCCTATCTCGCAATAGATTTCAGCGCGAGAGTGACGAATGAGCTGGGCACCGTCGAAATAAGGCAGCGTAGCATCGAGCTGTGCCATGGTGAGGTTAGGGTGGTTCTCGATGGGCTGTGGCCACCCGCTGCGGCGTCCCTTGCGCGCACCGCCCAGATCCTGCATTGCAGGCACGTTGAGCACCACACAGCTAACGCGCGAGTCGAGTCCAGCCGCCGCCACAGCCTGTCCGCCACCCTGGCTTTCACCAATAACCAGAATGCGGCGGCCGTCCCATTCGGGCTGATGTGTCATATATTCTATGGCACGCAACAGACGCAGATACATACCACGGAAATAGTAGGTTTCTCGGTCGGCAGCATTGTGTTCATAGTAATTGTGTAAGAGCCCATCTTCGAGCATTTTATAATAATCGTCCGACTGGCCGTTCATCATCCCATGTGCGTTGATGTCAAGGCTGAGAGCGCCATTGCCCAAAGCGGCATTGTGTACACACTCCCATTCCGAACAGCGACACCAATTGCCGCTGACGCCTGCAGCACGACAAAGAATGATGATAGGCAGGGATTTCTTTTTTGCGTTGACTGGTTTAGCCAAATATGCTCGTACGGGTGCAGGACCAAGGCAGTTGATTTCCAAATCCTGACAGGTGTATTTGCCCTTATACTGCTCCGGTACGTCCAATGGCGTCGTCTTCACCTGCATGGGCAATGCCTTGAGCTGTTTCTTTAAGTTGTTCCAATAAGACATCAAATCTGCGGGTTCTTCGTAGCCGGAACGGAAGCCTTCGGGATTCACTACATAGCCGATGGCTTCGGGCTTGCCCGTGCGTTCTTGCACCTGCACGCTGACGGCGCACGTGCTGTCCAGTGCCTGCTCCAGAATAGTGAAGTCTGTTGTAGCGGGCAGCATGCGGAACTCGCGGCACACCTTATTATTATATGACACACGCACGAGGAAGGAGTCCATCGGCACGGGGTCTGCGTGACAGGTAACTACAGCCAGCTCACCTTTCTTATAGATTCCGCTTTCCTTGTTGATGCCGAGGCGGTAGGTTCCTGCGCAATTGACCTCATCTCGGGTCAGTATTAGCTTCTCGTTGAGGAATTGTCGCCAAAAGGCATCATCATTTTGCTGGCTGAAGACGAAGGGTGTAGTCCACGGTGCCACAAAGAGCCAACGGGCATCGTCCTTTTCCATCGCCTCGACACTTGGCACACAATCGCATTCCGCCAAAGCGAGCATCTTTGAGGGATATTTGTTGCGCAAGAGATCGAACTGCTGCTTGAACGAACCATGTTGCGAGGGTGCATGGTACTGGTCTCGTGCCACGATATCAACATATTCGTCACCAGGATACCAGTCGTCATCATCCAGTTCCGATGTCCAGATATAGATAAGGTTATGTACACCATGTTCCATCAGATAATGTTGGGTGTAAAGGTAAAGCTGTTTGAAGGCCTCAGCCCCATCGCTACCCCACCAGAACCAGGCCTTGCCGCCTCGGTTGGTATTGCCTGCTGCTTCATGGAAGGGTCGCCAAAGGATGGGAATGCCTTGCTGTTGATAGTGCAAAAGGTAGCAGGCTATGGTGTCGAGGTTCTCGTTGATGATGCGATGCTCGGGGGTGCCGGGTTGCAAGGCTCGGCGAGGCGAGAAGAGGGTGCTCGGACGGCGACCTTCAGCTCCAGTAGGCGTGTAAAAAGCAAAGCCCTCCTTCGCCGACAGGTCGGCAGCAACGGGCACGCTCCAGTGCCAGATAAATCCCACGATACCACCAGCATCGTGCCAAGCCTTGGCCGTAGGACCCATATAATTGAGGTTACGCTGGCGAAAGTGTTGGAAGTCGAAGATGTTGATGGCGGGGTACTTGCCTGTACGCTCATAGAGGCCATCAGCATCCATTGTGTTATAGTCCCATCGTGCCTGACAGCCCGAGACTACCTGTTTGCCCCACACTTTATCACGCAGGTAGCGATAAAGTTGCTGCGTAGGCCCTGTAGCCTCGCTATCAACGGGTAACTTGGGGATCTGGTCTTGTGCAATACAGGAGAACGCAACAAAAAGAAAGAGAGGAAGAATGAAGTGTCTCATGTTATTTAAACAGTCTTGGTGCAAAATCATGCAGGTCGTA
>Ga0310691_10006153_pt1 | contig 12886 bp, 11 predicted proteins | sample 176DNAGHGlowgp2_FD_203887 | JGI IMG/M metagenome (GOLD analysis project Ga0310691, IMG submission 203887) | Sheep rumen microbial communities from Palmerston North, Manawatu-Wanganui, New Zealand - 1766 DNA GHGlow gp2 (v2) (version 2) | ecosystem: Host-associated > Mammals > Digestive system >... | reverse complement strand
ACCTGAGCACTGGCGAGCACCAATGTGCCTTTTGCCAGCTCCGACGGTTGGAAGGTGAATCCTGGCAGCTGGATGACTCGGTTGGCGCCGTTGATGCTCTCGCCGAATAGCAGCACCCAGGCCAGGGTGGCAAATGAGAGCAGTAGCAGCACGGGCGTCATCAGCTTGAAGTAGCGGCACGGGATGTTCAGCACGACGATGGTGATGAAGATGCCCATGACGAGCGTTCCTGCGTGGTAGATGATTGGACCCATGAAGTTTTGGCTCTTGTAGGAGAGCGTGCTCGAGGCCGAGAAGACTTCGATGATGCTGATGAGGCATAGGAAGAAGAACACCGTCCAGATGCCTTTGTCGCCCTTGAAAAGATTGCCTAACTTCTTGTTCATGACTGTAGTTGTTTTGACTTTAGACTTTAGACCTTAGACTTCAGACTTCAGACTTTAGACTTTAGACTTCAGACCTTAGACCTTAGACTTTAGACTTCAGACCTTAGACTTTACTCTTTAGACTATTGTTTTATAAGTTTCGGACTAATTCCTTGAATTGTTCACCACGGTCCTCCATGTTCTTGAAGAGGTCGAAGGAGGCGCAGCAGGGTGAGAGGAGTACCGTTTCGCCGGGCTTGGCCATCTCGTAGCAAGCTTTCACGCAGTCCTTCATGGAGTGGGTGTCGCAAATGGGTATGCCCAGGCTGTCGAAGTTCTCGTGTAGCTTCCTGTTGTCAACTCCTAAGAATACCAGCGCTGAGCATTTCTCTCTGACGAGTGGCTTGATGGGTTCATAGTCGTTGCCTTTGTCCTTTCCGCCGAGAATCAGCACCACGCGTGTCTTCATAGAGTCGAGGGCATACCAGCAGGCGTCTACATTCGTGGCCTTGCTGTCGTTCACATACTCCACGCCCCGCACGGTGGTTACTTTCTCTAAGCGGTGCTCCACGCCGGGGAAGTCGCTCAGCGACTGGCGTATGACCTCCTTCTTGATGCCAGCTATGTTTCCGGCTATGCCGGCAGCCAGCGAGTTGTAGATGTTGTGGCGTCCGGTCAGGCTGAGTGCTTCCTGCTCCATGTTGAATGGCTCTGGCTTCTCAATGACGTACTGTCCGGCCTCTATGTAGCCAATGGAGCCTTTCTCCTTCAGCTCGGAGAAGGGGTACTGCACGGCCTTGATGTTGTATTTCTTCAGCTCTCGGCTGATGACGGGGTCGTCGTTCCAGTAGATGAAGGCATCGTCGGCTGTCTGGTTCTGCAGGATGCGCATCTTCGCGTCGACGTAGTTCTGCATCTCGAAGTTGTAGCGGTCGAGATGGTCGGGAGTGATGTTGAGCAGCACGGCAATGTTGGCGCGGAAGTCGTACATGTTGTCTAACTGGAAAGACGACAGCTCGATGATGTAGTATTCGTGCGGGTCTTCGGCCACCTGCAAGGCCAGTGAGTGGCCTATGTTTCCTGCCAGTCCGGCGTCGTAGCCAGCCGTTTTGAAGATGTGGTAGATGAGGCTGGTGGTGGTGGTCTTTCCGTTGGAGCCTGTGATGCAGATCATCTTCGACGTGGTGTAGCGTCCGGCAAACTCTATCTCGCTAATGATGGGTATGCCTGCTGCCTTGGCCTTCGCCACGATGGGTGCTGTGTCGGGTATGCCCGGGCTTTTCACTATTTCTCCTGCCGTGAGGATGAGTTCCTCGCTGTGTCCGCCGTCCTCCCAGGCTATGTCGTGGTCGTTGAGCATCTGGCGGTAGTGTTCGGCTATGGTCGACATGTCGCTGACAAACACGTCGAAGCCCTTTTTCTTGGCCAGCACGGCGGCTCCGGCACCGCTCTCGCCAGCTCCTAATATGACTATTCTGTTGTTCTTGTCCATTTCTTTTATCTTATCTTTAGGGTGATGATGGTCAGAGCCGCCAGTATGATGGATACGATCCAGAAGCGGATGGTGATTTTCGATTCGTGGAAGGGTCGGTGCGGCCAGCCCTTGAAGATATAGCGCGAGGTGGCGTCGAGCTGCGAGTCCAGTCGGCGGAAGTTATCGTGTATGGGGGTAGAGCGGAACACGCGCACGCGCTTTCCCTTCCGCTTCTGCAGCTTGAACCACTGTGTCTGTATGATGACGCTCAGGCTCTCTACGAAGAAGATGCCGCAGAGGATGGGCAGCAGCAGCTCCTTGTGGATGATGACGGCGCATACACCGATGATGCCGCCGATGGTCAGCGACCCCGTGTCGCCCATGAAGATCTGGGCCGGGAAAGCGTTGTACCACAGGAAGCCGATCATGGCTCCCACGAAGGCACACAGGAAGATGACCAACTCCTCGGAGTGGGGGATATACATGATGTCGAAATAGGAGGCGAAGCCGATGTGCGACGACACGTAGGCCAGTACGCCCAGTGCCACGCCGATGATGGCCGAGTTGCCGGCGCACATGCCGTCCATGCCGTCGTTCAGGTTTGCACCGTTTGACACTGCCGTCACCACGAGGATGGTCATCAGCACGAAGAGAATCCAGCCGGCGGCCACCTTGTGCTTGCCCACAAACGACATGATGTCGCTATAGCTCAGGTTGTGGTGCTTGGTGAAGGGGATGGTGGTCTGCAGCGACTTGCGGGCCTCGCTGTCGTGTGCCACCACTTCCGTCTGGTTCTTTTGCGGCTTGCTGATGTTCTCGCGCATCACCACGTCGGGGCTCAGGTAGAGCACCAGGCCCACAATGAAGCCTATCGACACCTGGCCTACAATCTTGTATCTACCCTTCAGCCCATCCTTGTTCTTGCGGAAAATCTTGATGTAGTCGTCCATGAAGCCGAGGAAGCCCAGCCAGAGGGTGGTGATGATCATGAGGATGAGGTAGATGTTGCGCAGACGGCCCAGCAACAGCACGGGCACGAGGATAGACACGATGATGATGATGCCCCCCATTGTGGGCACTCCCTTCTTCTCCACGCCGAAGGGGTCGTCCTCTGCCGAGCGTTGCACCTCGTAAATGTTCCGCCGCTTCATCCATTTGATGAAGTACTCGCCAAACCAGGCCGAGATGAGCAGCGAGAGGATGAGCGTCAGCAGGGCACGGAAAGAGATGTAGCTCCAGAGGTGTGCTCCGGGTATGTTGAAGTTCTCTAAGAATCGAAACAGGTAGTATAACATCTTTTTCTACTTACGATTTACCGATTATCTATTTACTATTGGCTGGTTTGCCGTTTTACTGGGCGAACAGCTCCCTTACCACTTCACGGTCGTCGAAATGGTGCTTCACGCCTTTAATCTCTTGGTAGTCCTCGTGGCCTTTGCCGGCAATGAGTATGACGTCGCCTTTCTGTGCCATCATCGTGGCCGTGCGTATGGCCTCGCGGCGGTCAACGATGCTCACCACCTTCTTCATCTGCTTCTGGTCCAGTCCTGCCAGCATGTCGTTGATGATGTCCTGCGGCTCCTCGAAGCGTGGGTTGTCGCTGGTGATGATGACCCTGTCGCTCTGCTTCACGGCCTCCTGTGCCATCAGCGGGCGCTTGCCCTTGTCGCGGTTGCCTCCTGCGCCGCAGACGGTGATGACCTTCCCCTTTCCTTGGAGCACCTCGTGAATGGCGCGCAGCACGTTCTCCAGTGCGTCGGGGGTGTGGGCATAGTCGACAATGGCGGTGAAGCCGTCGGGCGAGGCGATGGGTTCGAGGCGCCCTGCCACGCTCTTGAGCGTGCTGAGCACCACCAGCACCTCTTCCGGCTGCTGGCCCAGCATGACGGCTGTGGCATAGACGGCCAGGAGGTTGCTCACGTTGAACTTGCCGATGAACTGCACGCCAACCTCGCGCCCGTCTATCTCCAGGTACATTCCCTCGAAGTGGCACTCCACCAGGCGGGCGCGGAAGTCGGCCATCTGCGTCGTGGAGTAGGTCTTCACGGTGGCCTTCGTGTTCTGCACCATGAAAAGGCCGTTCTTGTCGTCGGCATTGGTGATGGCAAAGCTGCCCTTGGGCAGCATGTCGAAGAACTGCTTCTTGGCGTTGCGGTAGTTCTCCACCGTCTTGTGGTAGTCCAGGTGGTCGCGTGTCAGGTTGGTGAAGATGCCTCCTGCAAACTTCAGCCCCCCGATGCGCTTCTGGGCGATGGCGTGGCTTGAGCACTCCATGAAGGCATACTCACACCCGGCATCAACCATGCGGCGTAGCAGGCGGTTCAGCTCCACGGGGTCGGGTGTGGTGTGGCTGGCCGCTATGGCCTCGCCCTCTATGTAGTTGCACACGGTGCTCAGCAGTCCGCATTTGTAGCCGAGGCGTCGGAATAGGTTATATAGTAATGTGGCGATGGTGGTCTTGCCGTTAGTGCCGGTCACGCCGACGAGCTTCAGCTGCTCCGTGGGGTGGCCTTGAAATGCTGTTGCCACGGGTCCTACTGCCGCCTCCGTCGATTCTACCACCACGAAGGTGGCCCGCTCGGCGGCCACGCCGTCGGGTATGTGCTCGCAGAGCACGGCCACTGCCCCCTGTTCCAGGGCCTTGCCGATGTACTGGTGGCCGTCGGTCTGCGTGCCGGGTATGGCCACGAAGAGGTGGCCGCTTGCCACTCGCCGTGAGTCGATGTCAACGTCGGCTATCTCTATGTCCACCGGGCCGTTGACACTCTTGGTGCTGATGCCTTTGATAATCTCGCTTAGCTTCATACATCAACCTTTTTTCTGTTTTCGTTTTCTTTGTTCTGTTTTCAATGTCAATTTTTCAGCGTTCAGTTCGCCAAGTGCAACTGGCAAATCATGCCGGCCCTGAGCGTTGCTCCGGCGGGTATGCTCTGGCTCTTCACGCAGCCTGTGCCGCTGAGCCGCACGCGCAGCCCTGCCTTTTCAAGCATGAATACGGCATCGCGTGCGCCCATGCCGGCTACGTTGGGCATCGTGCCCTCCGCCATGCTCACGCCGTGTGTCTGTGCCCCGCCAATGCCCAGCTGTTCAAGCACGTAGCGGGCGGCATCTTCGTTGCCGGCCTTCACGTCGGGCACGAAGACGGAGTGCTCGTCGCGAGCCTTCGAGGCCGCCATCCTGACATTGTTCGACATGACGCCCTCGGCAATATTGTGGAACACCGAGCCCGACACCAGTCCGCCGGAAGCAGGGCCGTTGGTGGTTTTCACGCAGACGATGCAGGAGTAGCGTGGCTCGTCGGCAGGGAAATAGCCGCAGAAGCTCAGCCAGTGGCAGCGCACGCCGGAGTGGTAGTTGAAGTCGGCATCGGACACCTGTGCCGTTCCCGTCTTTCCGGCTACGGGGAAGGCTCTCGAGCCTGCCCGCTTGCCCAGGCCCTGGCTCACCACGTGGGTGAGGATGGTCTGCATGGTCTTCACGGCCTCTGGGCGTGCAATCTGCTCTTTGAGCACCACGGGCGGCAGCTCTTCTACCACCTGGCCGTCTCTGACAATCTGCTTGACGAAGCGCGGCTGCATGAGTTTACCGTCGTTGGCAATGGCATTGTAGAAGGCCAGGGTGTTGATGGGTGCTATTTGCGTCTCGTAGCCTATGCTCATCCAGGGCAGGGTGGTCTTGCTCCAGTAGAGGCTTCGGTTGCTGGTCTTCGTGTCGGGGTAGCGAATCTTCGGCTTCTGGTATTCGTTGAGGGGAATCTTCAGGTCTTCGCCAATGCCCACGCGGTACAGCCCCTCGACGTATTTGGTGGGGTTGCTGCCGTAGAAGTGGTCAATGACGTAGCTCACGCCGATGTTGCTGCTCACCTCCAGCGCCTTGGCCACGTTGATGCTGCCATAGCCTCCTTTGCTGTAGTTGTGGTCTTTCATGTTGGCCCCGTGCATGCGCATGAGGCCGTTGCCGGTGTGTATGACATACGAGGTGTCTACCACGCCGTCGTCGAGTGCCACGAGTATGGATGCCGTCTTGAACACCGAGCCGGGTTCGCAGCGGTAGCCGAGGGCGTTGTTCAGCCGCTCGCGGTATTCGCCGTCGGCACTCTTCTCCATGTTCACGATGGCTTTCACGTCGCCCGTCTTCACCTCCATGAGTATGGCCACGCCCATGAGTGCGTTGCGCAGCTTCAGCTCGTCGAGGAGTGCCTTCTCGCAGAGGTCTTGCATGCCTACGTCGAGGGTGGTGACAACGTCGGCGCCGTCGACGGGCGGGCGGGTGACCACCGACACCCTCCTGTAGCGCACCTTCTGCGTGTGGGCTATGCCGTAGGTGCCGCGCAGCAGCGAGTCGTAGGCCAGCTCCACGCCGTAGCGGGCGGTGTCGCGCGAGCCGATGGTGCGCTCGGCCAGCGAGCCGAAGGGGTGGCGGCGGGCGGGATACTCCTGCCCCCAGAAGCCGCCTTTGTGGCGTGGAAGGTTGAAGAAGGGCAGTGCTTTCACTGCGCTGTAGGTGGCGTAGTCAATCTTGCCTCTCCACACGCGCCAGTAGCGGCTCTTCTTGTCGTGGCCTTCCGTGAGGTGGGCGCGGAACTCCTCGGCCGTCTTCTGTGGGAAGATGCGGTGCAGGCCGTCGCAGAGGCTGTCGAGCTTCTCGTGCCACAGCGTGTCGCGCTTATGCACCCAGACGGTGTCTTCGTAGAAAGTGCCGTCCTCCAGCTTCTGCAGTCCGGCGCGGAAGTCGATGAATATCTCGTATTCAGGAATACTGCCAGCCAGGAGCTGGCCGTCGCAGCTGAGCACGTTGCCGCGATTGGCCTGCTTGATGCTGTCGGCAGTGTTGGTCTGGTTCTTCTGCACGGCCAGCCACCACTCCTTATCGACGGTCATGGTGTAGGCCGCCTTGGCAATGACAGCCACTCCGATGAGTGCCAATATGACCGCCACAATCATGTAGCGGGGCATCACTTTTTCTTTCCTGAACTTGCTCATGTTTTTAATTCTTCAATTCTTCATTCTTCACTCTTCACTCTTCACTCTTCATTTTTCACTCTCCCGGCACCTCGATGATGTAGGGCGGCTGCTTGCTGATTTGCAGCATAGAGTCTTCGGTGTGCTTCAGAATCTCTGCCACGCTGCTCTGTCGGCTCATGCGGGTGAGGTTGCTCGAGCTGCTGAGCGACTGGAAGCGCGCGTCGGTGAGGTCTTTCTCCAATTGCGCAATGTCGATGGCATCCTGCTGGCACTGGTAGCGCACGGCAATATAGGCTGTGATGACGAAGCCGATGAGTATGATGACCCATATATGGTGGCGCACCAGCGTCCAGAGGTAGTCGCCGCCCATGATGTCGCGGAAGCGCAGCGACCCCGCCGGTGCCTCGTCGCTCTCCTTGGCGTGGCGCTTCATCTTCTCGATGGTCGACAGCACTTCGCTGTTGTCGTCGGCCTCTGGCTGCTCCGTCTGTTGCGGCTGGCCGCTGGTGGCCGTGCCCTCTTCGGTGGGAGCCTGGGCGGTCTTCTCGTCTATGTCGTCCTTCTTTGCCATGTTTTCTGTTTCTTGTTTTATTTTATGCTTTCTCGGCTATGCGTAGCTTGGCACTGCGGCTGCGGGGGTTGGCCTGTTGCTCCTGCTCCGTCGGCACCGTCACCTTATTATTAATAATGTGTAGCTGGCTCTTTGTCCTTCCGAAGAAGTCCTGCTCTACGTGCCCTTCCACGTTTCCCGTGCGCATGATGTTCTTCACCATGCGGTCTTCCAGCGAGTGGTAGGTGATGACGCTCAGCCTTCCGCCCTGCCTGAGCACCTCGGTGGCTGCTGCGAGCATGTCGGCGAGGGCCTCCATCTCGCGGTTCACCTCTATGCGCAGTGCTTGGAAGAGCTTCGTCACCTCTTTTTTCTCGCGTGTGCGCGCGAAGAGTCGGTCGGTGGCCTGTAGCAGCTCGCCTGTGGTGGCTATGGGCTGCTGCTGGCGGGCCTTCACCAGCGCTGCTGCCACCTGGCGGGCGTTTCTCAGCTCGCCGTAGAGGCGGAAGATGTCGGCCAGCTGCTCCTCGCCGTAGTTGTTCACCACGTCGGCTGCCGTCTGCCCCGCCCGGTTGTTCATGCGCATGTCCAAGGGCGCATCGAAGCGGAAGGAGAAGCCGCGCGTGGCATCGTCGAAGTGGTGCGACGACACCCCCAGGTCGGCCAGCAGCCCGTCTATGTGGGCCACGCCGTAGTAGCGCATCCACTGCTTCAGGTATCTGAAGTTGCTGCGCACGAAGGTGAAGCGGCCGTCGCGGGGGGCGTTCTGCTCGGCATCGGCATCCTGGTCGAAGGCGAAGAGGCGCCCCTCAGCCCCTAAGCGGCTGAGAATCTCGCGCGAGTGGCCGCCGCCGCCGAAGGTGACGTCGACATAAACGCCGTCGGGCTGGACTTCCAGCCCGTCGACGCTCTCCTTCAAGAGGACAGGTACGTGGTATGTATCTTCGCAATGCATCATTTATAATTCATAATTCATAATTCATAATGAGCACGGTAGTGCGGTAGCAAATTCTTCACTCTTCATTCTTCACTCCAGTCGAGGTCATGATGGCTTTCAGCTTTGCCGAGAATTCCTCCTGCGAGAGGAACGGCTGCTCTACCTTCTCGGCAGCCCATATCTCGATGGTGTCGGTCATGCCGATGAAGCGCACCGTCTGCTCTATCTCGGCCATCTGCAGGTAGCGGCGGGGAATGAGGAAGCGGCCGTTGCCGTCGAGGGCCACCACCTCGGCCTCCTTCATGTATTGGCGAAGCACCATCTTACCCTCGTCGTCCCATTCGTTCACGCGCGAGCGCAGGGCGTCGACGCGCTCGTTCCACACACGCTCTGGGTAGAGCACCAGGCACTTCTGGTGGATGTCCTTGCGCATCACCAGCAGCTCTTCGCCCTGTGCTTGAAGCACCTTGCGGAAGGTGGCGGGCAGGAACACCCTGCCCTTGGCATCGGCCTTAGCTTCTATGTTTCCCAAAAATCGCATGCGCGTAGTACTTTCTTTGCTTAATAAAACTTGCCTGCAAAATTACACATTTTCCCCCACAATCCCCCACAATTCCCCATAAATTTTGAAAAATTTTCGTCTTTCTTTACTTAGTGCGCCCCACTGCCTGCTTTTTTCGCACAAACGGCATGTTTTGTGCAAGCCATTTTGCAGCTCATCGCTGTCGGTCTGTGGCGGTATGCTCGCGCTGCTGCCACGTCGGCATGCAGCACTTGTCGTTTTGCTGCTGCGCCACGGGCTGCAGCGTGTTGGTGCACCATCTTGCACTGCTTGCACCTGCTGCTGATTATCAGGCAGTTATCTTGCACCACTGCTTGCACCGCTGCTTGCACCTGTTCGCGTGCCGAGGTGCAGGGTTGCACGGAGTTGCATGAATATTCAGTTGCGCCCCGATAACTGTATATTTATGCAAAACCATCGCTCGGCGTGTAAAGGAAAGCGAGGAAAAGGCCCGCCGTAAAGATATTTTACCTGAAGTGCCAGTTTTTTTCCAAAACCCGTGCGTTTTTTCAAAAAAGGCGTGCGTATTTTTCGCTGAACTGCCACCTGAAAAACTGCATATTTATGCACTGCGCTCTCGCGCCCGAGTGTCCGTGTCCGGCGGTTCCCCCGCCGGACCCACCCCCGGTGCAAGCAGTGGTGCAAGCAGTGGTGCAAGCAGTGGTGCAAGATAACTACCTGATAATCAGCAGCAGGTGCAAGCAGTGCAACTTGGTGCACCGGCCTTGCTGGCTTGCTCGCGCGTGGGCGTTCAAGTTAAAAAAAGTGTAAAAAACCATCTTTTTATGTGAAAATGCATCGAAATTGCAATAATTGTGGTAATTTTGCACCCCAATAAGCATGGAAACCGTTCAAATGGATGCTATAACCGAGAAAACCGTTGACATAGAGAAAATCCTGCGCGGCAAGATGGGCAAGAAGGCCCGTTGGGTGCCGGGCTTCGTGGTGAGCTGGCTGAAGCGCATCGCCCACGAGGACACAGTGAACGGCTTCCTTTGGGAGGCTCGCGACCTGAAAGGGACACCCTGGCTCGAAGCCTGCCTGCGCCACTTAGACACGCGGTTAGAGGTGGAGGGCATGGAGAACCTGCCGCCGAAAGACGACGGGCGGCTCTACACCTTCGTGAGCAACCACCCCATGGGCGGCATCGACGGCGTGGCCCTCGGCTCCATCATTGGCCGGCAGTACGACGACCGCTTCCGCTACCTGGTGAACGACCTGCTGATGAACCTGCCCGGGCTGGCCCCGCTCTGCATACCCATCAACAAGACTGGCAGCCAGAGCCGCTCCTTCCCCGCCATGGTGGAGTCGGGGTTTAAGAGCGACTACCACATGCTGATGTTTCCCGCCGGACTGTGCTCGCGCCGCCGTGACGGCGAGATTCGCGACCTGCCGTGGAAGAAAACCTTCATCACCAAGAGCGTGGAGACCCACCGCGACGTGGTGCCCATCCACTTTGGCGGGCGCAACTCCAACTTCTTCTACCGGCTGTCGAACATCAGCGACCGCTGCATCAAGAAAGTGAACATTGCCATGCTCTTCCTCGTCGACGAGATGTACAAGAACACGGGCAACACCTTCCCTGTCAAGATTGGCAAGCCCATTCCCTGGCAGACCTTCACCGACAAGACAAAAACACCCGCTGAATGGGCAGAATACGTCAAAGAACAAGTTTACAAGCTATAAAGAACATAGAAATGGAACAGCCAATCATCGCACCCATCCCCGTAGAAGAGCTCAAGCGTGAGCTTACCCCTGAGCGTCAGCTGCGCATGACGAACAAGAGCCACAATGAGATTTACATTGTGACAGCGAACAACGCCCCTAACGTGATGCGCGAGATAGGGCGACTGCGCGAGATTGCCTTCCGCGAGGCAGGCGGCGGCACGGGCAAAGACTGCGACATCGACGAGTTCGACGTCGGCCCCAACTGCTACAAGCAGCTCATCGTATGGAACCCGGAGGCCGAGGAGATAATCGGCGGCTACCGCTACCTGGAGGGCACGAAATGGGAGATGGACGAGCAGGGGCAGCCCATACTCGCCACCAGCCACATGTTCCGCTTCTCGGAGAAATTCCTCAGCGACTACATGCCCTACACCATTGAGCTGGGGCGCTCATTCGTCAGCCTGCCCTACCAAAGCTCGAGAATGGGCGCGAAGAGTCTCTTCGCACTCGACAACCTCTGGGACGGACTGGGAGCACTGACGGTCATCATGCCCAACGTGCGCTACTTCTTCGGCAAGATGACCATGTACCCCAGCTATATACGCGAAGGGCGCGACATGATTCTCTACTTCCTCAAGAAATACTTCGACGACAAAGAGAACCTCGTGGTGCCGATGAAACCCCTGAAAATAGATACCAGCGAAGAGCAGCTGCAAGCCCTCTTCAGCGGCGACAACTTCAAGGACGACTACCGCATACTGAACCAGGAAATACGCCGCCTGGGCTACAACATACCGCCGCTGGTGAATGCCTACATGAGCCTCTCGCCAACAATGAAACTCTTCGGCACCGCCATCAACTATGGATTTGGCGACGTGGAGGAAACGGGCATACTCATAGCCGTAGACGAGATACTCGAAGACAAGCGCGTGCGCCACATAGACTCTTACATACAGGAGCACCCCGAAGCAATGAAGATTACAAGCGGGGCGGGAAAGGTGATATACAAGTCGGGCTACTAATCCAGCTTTTCCAATGGGCCGCAAGGGCCTGCACACCAAGGGCAATAGTGTGCAGAAATGAAAAAAAACAGGAAAAAGTTGGCCGTATTAGAAAAAAAGTTTGTAACTTTGCAGCCCGTTAGAAAGTGTATATGTGTAGCTTAGAGCAGTTTAAGATTGATTTGAAGGCACTTGCCGAGGATGTGACACCCTTGGAGTGGGAGCTGGACGACCAATTCTTCAGCCAGCTCGACGGTGCGCAGCTGCAGCAAGGCTCGTTGCATGTGTCGGGGACTATACGCAAGTCCGTCGGCTTTTTTGAGCTCCTGCTCCACAGCGAAGGAACCGTCAGCGTGGCCTGTGACCGCTGCCTCGACCCTATGGACCAGCCCATCGAGGCCGACCTGAGGATGGTGGTGAAGCTGGGCTCGCAATACGCTGAAGACGACGAGGTGATTACCGTGGACGAGGCAGACCCTGTGCTCGACACGGCATGGCTCATTTACGAGTCGGTGGCCTTGGCGGTACCCATCCAGCACGTTCATCAACCTGGCGATTGCAACGTGGCTATGATGCGGAAGCTCCAGGAGCTTTCGGCTGCCCGAAGCAGCGATGCGGACGCCAAACAGCCCGTCGACCCACGATGGGCGGCACTCGAGAAATTAGTAAACAACAATAATAATTAAAAAAAATAACGTAAGAAAATGGCACATCCTAAAAGAAGACAGTCGAAGACTCGTACCGCAAAGCGTCGCACTCATGACAAGGCAGTAGCACCCACACTGGCAGTTTGCCCCAACTGCGGAGCCTACTACATCTACCACACCGTATGCCCCACGTGCGGCTACTATCGTGGCAAGGTGGCTATCAAGAAAGACGAAGAAGTGGCTGAATAATGGGAAAGATTAACGCGATCATCACTGGCATCGGAGGCTTCGTGCCCGACTATGTGCTCACCAACGAGGAGCTGTCGCGCATGGTAGACACCAACGATGAGTGGATTATGACGCGTGTCGGAATCAAGGAGCGCCGAATCCTCACCGAAGAGGGTCTCGGCACATCCTACATGGCGCGCAAGGCCGCAAAGGAACTCATCAGGAAAACGGGGGTGAACCCCGACGAGATTGATGCGCTCATCGTGGCCACATCGACGGCCGACTACCATTTCCCCTCTACGGCCAGCATCGTCATTGGCAAGTTAGGGCTGAAGAACGCCATGGCCTTCGACTTCTGGGCCGCCTGCTGCGGGTTTATTTACTCGCTCGACGTGGCCTCGTCGATGATTCAAAGCGGACGCTACAAGAAAATCATCCTCATCGGAGCCGACAAGATGTCGTCGGTGACCGACTATAAAGACCGCTCCAC
>Ga0310691_10006152_pt1 | contig 12888 bp, 12 predicted proteins | sample 176DNAGHGlowgp2_FD_203887 | JGI IMG/M metagenome (GOLD analysis project Ga0310691, IMG submission 203887) | Sheep rumen microbial communities from Palmerston North, Manawatu-Wanganui, New Zealand - 1766 DNA GHGlow gp2 (v2) (version 2) | ecosystem: Host-associated > Mammals > Digestive system >... | reverse complement strand
AAAGATCTGTTTTTGCTTTGAACTAAGTGGTTTTCTTTCCATTATACACCCTCCGTAATGTGCAGCGTCTAAACACTGTTTTTAAAAAAGAATTTCATAATTTGTCAAGCTGAAAATTTGATGGTTCATTATCAAGTACCAAAAAATTCCCTTAATGTGATTATAGCATAAGAAAATCGAAAAATCAAACACTTGTTTTGAAAATTTGTTCGATTTTCGTGTTGACAAATCGAACAAACGGTTGTATTATAAACACACGTTCGAAACAAATGTTCGTTTTATCAAACGAAGTCACTTATAGTCAGTCACATACTTTAAGGGAGGTAAAAACCATGACGATCACAGCAAAAAGAAACATTCTCACAGCAGCCATAATTTTAACGCTCATTCTTATAATGGGATGCATCATTGTTTACGCAAAGACACCGTCCCAGGCCGGAAGCCACAGCAGGCCCAAGTATTTCACAAGCTACGAGATCAAAGCCGGCGACACGCTTAGCGGCATCGCAAAACAGTTCATCACAAGCGAATATTCATCAGCAGATGAATACATATCAGAAGTCAGATCCATAAACGGTTTTACCGGTGACACATTATATGCAGGTGCGTACCTGGTTTTACCGTATTATGCAGATAAAACATGATCGCCTGTGAATCTGATGAATTTCATCATTTGGATCATGTAAAAAAATCTCTGTGCATGCACAGGGATTTTTTCATATTTTATTCGATATTTATTCAGCGTCAACATGCGTAAAACGCCTTATTTATAAGGCTGAAAAAAGCAAAACAGCAGTGTTTTTCCTGTACACATCTTTTCGTTAAATTACGATTTAACGAAAAGATTGTTGATATTTAAAAGCAGGTGTGCTATAATATGCCTTGAAGGCTTTCAGAGCCTGTTATATGGTTTTATGATCATTTTAATGATAATCATTTATAGATCAGTTTTAATAATATTTTTTATGAGGTGTGCCATGGCAAAAAATTCCGAATACAACCGTGAGCTTCGCGCAAAAAAACTCGATAAATTAAAGGAACTTCAGCAGGTCTTGCCAAGTTATGTGCAGCCGTACCTTGACGGTATGCGTGTCGGCTATCAGCCAAATACACTGGTTGCATATGCGCGCGACCTGATCACATTTTTTGAATATTTAAAGGAAATGAATCCTTCATTTAAAAATCTTGAGATCAAGCAGATTCCGCTTGAGATTCTTGATGAGCTCAGCATTCAGGACATCATCGAATACAAAAATTATCTGTCATACAATAACGGCGAGAACAAACATTCGAACCAGGCATCATCGATTGAAAGGCGCCTTGCGCCGCTTCGTGGTTTTTATGTGCTTGCAAACGATATGGGCTTTTTGCATAACAATCCCACAATAAGCGAGATCGGCCAAAAACGTAACAAAGCAAACAAAAAAGAAATTGTATACATGGCGCCGGATGAAGTGCACAGGTTCCTTGATGTGACCGAAAATACAAGATTTGATTCGGATCGTCAGAAAAAATATGTCTCAAACCTGAAGGAAAGAGATACTGCCCTGCTTACTCTCCTTCTAAATACCGGAATCCGTGTCTCCGAATGCGTCGGAATAGACCTTTCAGACCTCAATTTTAACGAAAACTCCGTAAAAGTCTTCAGAAAAGGCGGTTACGACCAGACCGTGTATTTTAACGAGCGCACAGCTGAGGCTTTAAAGACATATATCGACAGAGAACGCAAAAAATACTGTGATTCGGACACAGAAAAAGCCCTTTTCCTAAGCTCACAGAAAAAACGCATACAGGTGCGTTCCGTCGAATATATGGTGAAAAAATATGCCGCTCAGGCCCTTCCCGGAAAGAAATTAACGCCGCATAAGATGCGTTCCACATACGGTACCGCATTATACGACGAAACATCCGATATAAGGCTTGTTGCAGACGTTTTGGGCCATGAGGACGTCACAACGACCGCAAGGCATTATGCCTCCATGAAAGAAAGACACCGCAAGGAAGCCGGCACAATGGATCTTTATCAGGATACGCCTAAAAAATGAAACTAAAGGGGCTGTAAAAAAACAGCCCCTTTTAAACATTTATAATCCTTTCACATTGATCCAGCAAGCCGGACGAACACCAATTTCTATATCGTTTACAGCATATCCTTCGGTATCGATCGAGCCGTCAGCGTGCACAAATGCCGCCATTTTTGTGGTTTTTCCGGGTGATCTGAGCCAATACCATCCGTTTCCGGAATACCAGTCCCATTCGCTTGTAAATACACCCTTGGCCTTTGCATAAGCCGTGGACTTAGCTGCACGGGTCTTACTGCCTACACAGTCACACTCCTCATCCTCATCATAATAAACAAAATTCTTATAATATTTATTGGCCTCATCAATGCTTAAAATGAACAACTTGTCCTTTGTTTTGCTGCCACCACTGATTCCGTACTCCGCATTCTTAGCGTTTGTAATTGTTTTCTTCAGTATTTTTGTCTTTTCATCCGCCGAAAAAGCCGTTTTATAAAATGTTCCGTTAAGCCAGGTCCTTAGTGAACTTGTCTCCCAGGTAACGGCGGTTTTCTTCGTATTATATGTTTTGCAATCCAGCACATATTTGCTGACTATTAAAGCCTCGCCGCCTTTTACTTCAAGCACATCCCATTTGATAGGTTTTGCGGTGCCTTTTTTTGTATACGCATATGTTCCAAGTGTAATTGTGTCACCGGCTTTTAATCTCGTAAAGCTTTTGTCAAACCTTGTAAACATCGCGGCAGCTTCCGCTCTGGTAAGTTTTCCCTTGGGATTGAGGCCCGAATCCTTTCCAATATATCCTCTTTTGTAAGCCCATGCAACTGCTGTCTTTGCATATTCATCAACCTGATTGGCATCGGACTTATCGGTATAATTTCCTGAAACAGTCACTACCGGACTCACACAGATATAGTCCGCATAACCTTTAAGCATCATGCACATATCCTGTCTGGTGATGTTAGTGTCGGGATAAAATTTGCCATTGCTGTCCGCTACAGCAATACCTGCCTGCATAGCCCAGGATATAGCCTCGCTGTACCACTTGCCTGCAGGGACATCATTAAACACATTTTTTTTGACCTTAGAGACCTCTTCCTCGCTAAGCCTGTAAAGTACAGTTATTACCATCGCTCTGGTGAGATTGGCATTCGGGCCGAACTTTGTATCGGAAAGTCCTGTCATCATTCCTTTTTCAAAGACATATTGCACGTATTCATAATACCAAGATTTGCTTGATACATCCGTGAATTTCATCTTGCCGGCGGCATATGTATCAGTGTGCAAAAAAGTTACCGAAGCAAACGCGATGATAACCGCAAGAACTAATGAAATTATACCTTGTTTTCTTTTCATACTGCCCTCCATTTTTTCCAATATAATTACAGTAAAACTACTGCTTCCGGAATATAAATATATGCCTTCTGCGACTGATTTAAAAACCAATATTAGATTAGTCGTATTTTTGCATTCTGTCAATACTGATCTAACATGTTAGTATTAATTTCTTTAATATCATATAATACATCCTAGCACAAATCATGTGATCAGCTTTTCCACAAGCTCCTTCTTCGAGTCCTTATAGACCATGTAGCTGCTGATTATAGGCGTATCGAAATCGATCAGCGAAAGCTCTCGCAGCTTTTCCTCACGTATGTAGGTGTCCGCCATGTCCTTGGGCAAAAATGTGTAATTATCCTGCCCTATCAGGTACGGCACTATCTTCATACAGTCGTCGATCTCAAGCTCAAACTGATGAAAGCGCGGAAAAAGGCCGCGGATGAACTTTCCCACATCCTGCAACGCAAAGTTGCACATAAGGTAGTTTTCCTCTATTAGCTGTTCCCGGGTGATACCCTTCGGGAAGCGATCGTTGTTTATGTCGGTCACCAGCACCAGCTTGTCCTGCTTATAAAGCTCGGACCTGTAAGCGGCCTTCTTTAGCGGAATGTATACAAATACCACATCAAGCTTATCTTCCTGCAGCATTTCCAGCAGATGATCGGAGTAGCCGATGGTTATTTTCAGTGAGTTCTCGGGGTATTTTTTTCTGTAAGCTTTTATCTGTGCAGCCAAATGTCCCTCGTAGATGGAGTCCGCGCAACCGATGCGGATATGTTCGGCAAACTTTCTCTCGACTGACAGTTCCGCAAGCGTCTGCTCTGTCATGTCCATTACCTTTTCCGCATAGATCTTAAACTTCTCTCCATCCGCTGTAAGCTGAACGCTTCGATTCGTTCGGTTAAACAGGCTGATCTTCAGCTCTTTTTCAAGCTCATTTATACGGTTCGTCACGGTGGACTGCGCAACAAACAGCACATTCGCAGTTTTTGTGTAACTGCGTGTTTTTGCGAGAGTCAAAAAAGTCTCAAGCATCTGAATATCCATAGCTCTCTCCTTTTTATCGATATATCGAATTATTATTATCTAAATTATTCACTTTACACATAATACCACATGTGGCTATACTTGTAAACAACTTTTAGAAACAGGTTTTACAAGGAGATACCAAATGAAGGAAATCGTACTGAGCAACAAGACTTACAAACTCGAACAGGACCCTTATATCTACAGGCTGCAGGACACGGCAGTGCCGGAGCTTTTCAGGGAAATGTTTCCATACACCGAAACTCCGAAAATAGCGTTCAACTACCGCCGCGTGCCTGAGAATATGCCCGAAGATATCTTTATCACCGACACCACTTTCCGCGACGGCCAGCAGTCCCGCGCGCCCTACTCCACCGAACAGATGGTACACATATACAAACTGCTACACAAACTCGGCGGACCGAAAGGCATGGTACGCCAGACCGAGTTTTTTGTCTACTCGGAAAAAGACCGCAAAGCGCTTGAAAAATGCCTGGAGCTTGGCTACGAATTTCCTGAGATCACTACCTGGATCCGCGCATGCAAAAAGGATTTCGACCTTGTCCGCTCCATCGGAATCAAAGAAACCGGCATTCTGGTCAGCTGCTCTGACTACCATATTTTCAACAAAATGGGACTTACCCGAAAGCAGGCGCTTGACAAATATCTTGGCATAGTTTCTGAGTGCATCGAGGCCGGTCTGCGTCCGCGATGCCACTTTGAGGACATAACCCGCGCCGACTTTTACGGCTTCGTGGTTCCGTTTGCAAGTGCACTGATGAATCTCTCAAAAGAAAGCGGCGTACCTGTAAAGATCCGTGCCTGCGACACCATGGGCTACGGTGTGCCTTACCCCGGAGCCGCGCTTCCTCGAAGCGTTTCCGGCATCATCTACGGCCTGCAGCACCATGCTGACGTACCTTCAGAGATGCTTGAATGGCACGGCCACAACGATTTCTACAAAGGCGTGGTCAACGCTACAACAGCCTGGATGTACGGAGCCGCGGCCGTCAACTGCTCACTTCTTGGAATCGGAGAACGCACCGGCAATGTGCCCCTCGAAGCAATGGTATTCGAATACGCATCTCTTCGTGGCACGCTGAACGGTATGAACACACAGGTTATCACGGAGATAGCAGACTATTTAGAGCACGAGACCGGCTACAATATTCCTCCAATGACTCCTTTTGTAGGAAGCAGCTTCAATATAACAAGAGCCGGCATCCATGCCGACGGCATGATGAAGGATCCCGAGATCTACAATATTTTTGATACCGATACTATCCTTAACCGCCCGCCACGGGTATCCGTAACAAACACCTCCGGTCTTGCGGGCATCGCATTTTGGGTCAACGAATACCGCAAAAAACGCGGCGAGACAGAACTTCCTAAGACCGATCCCCTGATCTGCCGGATACATGACTGGGTGACCGCACAGTATGACGGCGGCCGCATCACCGCCATCACCGACGAAGAACTGGAGGCGCTAATGTAAAAACTAATATCTCAAAGAAAAATAATATCTCCCGGGAAATGCGCAAGGAAATTCAGCCTATTCCCGGGAGATATTATTACAGTCAGCCATCCGGCACACAATTCAAGCCCGATATCCATTATCATCTTCTCCTTTCAAGTTCAGCGTCCTGCAGGATCCTTCCGAGTTCGTCATCTTTTGCAAGCAGAAGCATATCATTTCCAAGACCAATGGCGTTAAGTACCCTTAGATAGGCTCCGATGGCCACACCCGGATCGCCCTTTTCAATCTTCCAAAGTGTGGAATGGCTGATGGCGGCTCGTTCAGCCACCAATTTCATGGATAATCTTCTTCTTTTTCTTGCCATCTGTATCTGATGGCCAACAGTCTGCATTACTTCCTCCGAAGCGGGCGAAAGAAGAACTTTTTTACTGCTATATTTGTCCGGCATGATATTATCCTCCATAAAACATTTCATATTATAGATGTTTTATGCCAAAATGTCAAGAATAACGAATGCTGTCCCTGTCATCATGAAAAAAATAAGCTTCAAAGTCTCCAAGCCCCAAAATATCTCCCGGGAACTGCGCAAGAAAATTCAGCTTATTCCCGGGAGATATTATTACAGTCTTCATACTTTTTCCACCTGTCTTTTTTTGAGACTCTGACTTAAGTCCCGGGGTCTCATTATTTTGAGACTCTGACCCCGTCCCGGGGTCTCATTTTTAACTTCTGGCTTAAGTCCCGGGGGCTAATTATAAGAGTAAGCTGCGGAAGGACCGTGAGCACCAGCAATATGGAAATTGCGGCGCCGCGTCCTACGGCAAGCCCTATGTGCCCAACATATACATCACTCACTCTGTATGCGATTAGAAGGCCTGCAGCGGTCATGATAAGTCCCGAGGTGAGTACAGTGGGGAAGCATTCGTTTATCGCAACAGTAACAGCTTCTTTCTTATCATAATTCTTTTTCGCAGACATATATCTGCTCATGAAAACTATGGCATAATCTATTGTGGCGCCCATCTGTATGGCCGAAACTATCATGTGGGTGACAAAGGAACTGCGGTCTTGGCATATGTATGAGCAGGAGAAATTGATCCATATGCTGCCCTGTATAACAAAGACCATAATGATCGCGGTCAGGGGATCTTTGAATGTTATCAGCAATATGACGAACACAAAGCCTGCGGTAAGAAGGCTTATTTTTAAGGAATCACTTTCGTAGGATGCCTTAAGGTCCCTTGCGCTGGTGATATCGCCGGCTATGATGATATCTTCATCCTTATAGTATTCCTTTGCAATATTCCGGATCTCCTCAACGTAAGCTTCGCTTGATGTGCCTTCGGCGGGAAGCGTGGACATAAAGGCAATTCGGTCAAGTCTGCTGCCGCGCAGCTGCTCTACAGCCATCTTAAGTTTTGCTCCAAGGCTGCCAAGCATTTCCTGCTGCTTTTCACTTAAGCTGACGGCCCCATTTTCTATATTTTCAAGCAAAAACATCATCAGGTCGCAGAAAGGATATTTAAGATCGCCGGCGTCCGAAACAAGGACTTTAAGATTTCCGTTTTTCAGTGCATATCCTTTTACCAAAAGCTCAGTCTGTGAGCTGTCAGCGCCGAGTATCCTTGAAAGGTCACCTGCACCGACACTGTCGGTTATGTAGAGATCATCGGTGACCTTGATCTGTGCAAGCGCTGTAACAGATGCCGTACCGGAAAGCCCCTCTATGCGCGATGCTATTTCCCTTTGTTTTTCAAAATCTCCCTCCGGAATAATAAGTGCCGAAGCGGAAAGGTTACCAAAGCGTTCGTTTATCTTTTTTCTCGCTGTGCGTGACTCGGACTCGATTATTTCCGTGACAGATCCATCCGAAAACGCGAACTCGGTCTTTTGAGAAAAGATGAATGCTGCCGGCAGAATAAGCGCAAAGATCACCACAAAAACAAAACGTCTCTTTGCAAGAAAACGCCCCCAGAAGGAAATATCCGGAACAAGTTTTTTGTGGGTGGTCTTTTTTATCAGCGGCGCAAATAGCCTTATAAGCCCCGGCATTAAAAGAAATACCGTAAGCATGCTGCAGATGATGCTCTTGCCAAGCACCAGCCCCAGATCGCGCCCCAGGCGGAATGTCATTAAAGTGAGCGCCGCAAGCCCGGATATGGTGGTAAGGGATGATGATGCTATCTCCCTCATCGATCTTGCATGTGATATTATAAGTGCCTCATTACGATCTTCAATTTTTGCAGCTTCATCCTGATAGCGGTGCGCAAAAATTATGGCATAGTCGATCGCAAGCGCAAGCTGAAGTATTATCCCGACGGAATCCGTGATCGAAGATATCGTTCCGAGCCAGAAGTTTGTACCCTTGTTCAGTATCGCGGAAACCACGAAAACTATGAGGTAAACAAACACCTCAAAATAGCTGCGCGATGTGATAAGAAGCACGATGAAAATAACTACGGCTGCAATGGCAATAACGCCCTTCATTTCCTTTGCCAAAACACTTGAGTAATTTCCGAGAATATCTCCGCTTATATAACTCTTGTACTTACCTGCGGATGCGGCAACCTCATCCATGGCAGACTGTATACCATCATCCGTGCTCTGTCCGTCAAAGCTTACATTTATCAGAGCATCCCCATCCTTATAGTGAGTCGCATCATCTGAAAATGATGCCTCCAAAACATGCGTGATCTGACCAAGTTCCGATGCAAATGATGCGGCCTCTTCCTGCGTGACACCTTCAAGCATGATTCGAAGCGATGCATAGGTCTTAAACTCCCCGTTCATAGCTTCAATTCCGCGTCTGGTCTCCGCCTCATCCGGCAGAAAGTGACGAAGATCCGAGTCCACATTTACCTTCTTTATACAAAGGATGCAATACACCAGACACAGTGCAAATAAAAGGAAGAACACCAAATAATATTTTACTGTAAAAGCAGATATCTTTTTCACTTAAGACTCCTTTAAATGCAGCAAACTCTTTTTAACGACCAACCTGTCGCAGGCCGCCAGTACCCCCGGAAGGATCAGCAGGATCATAACAAGAGCAGATGTGGTCCCTATGGCCAGTATATGACATATCTGTCCGATAGCAGGCTCTTCAAAGGCATAGCCCAGGAGCCATGTTACAAAGACCATTATAAGCCCGGAAGTAAGTATGGTACGAATGGATCCTTTATATGTACTCTCTTCGTCCGTGAGGTTATCAAACATTACACGTATCCGGCTTTTTGTCTTCATGACTTCGGGAAGCTGCTCTTCCATTATGTCCTTCCCTTGTTTCATCTCCGAATCATCCGGCAGATACAACGACATGTCCGTATTGATCTTTACCTTCGGAATGAGAATGATGCTTCCCGCCGCCATCAGCAGAAAGATACAAAACAACCATATTCTTTTTTCCACAAGAAAATGCGCAATTTTAATCATATAAATTCACCTGTTTTAAGTTATATATAATCAATCGGAAGCAGTCTCAAGTCCGACGCATATATTATATCATAAAGTGACAATTCGTACCAATTATTTTTCCAATAAGACACGGAGACGGACATACTATTTTAAGGCCTCGGCCCAAAAGAATATCTCCCGAGAACAGGCTGAATTTCAGGACAGTTCCCAGGAGATATTCTTTTATGCCTCGAGACAATGGCGTTCGTATACAAGCTGACGGGCCTGCCGTAAAACACAATATTACAACATCAGTTCCGGGTGAATCACAAAACTTTTGGAGACTGTTTGAGCGAAGCGATACCTGTCTCCAAAAGTTTTGCGTTCGACCGTAACGTCATTATATCTAAGACAGCAGGTCCATCCCTGGGTCTTATTTTGAGACTGTGACTCCGTCCCCGGGTCTCAAATCCAACTATAGATTAGTCGTATTATTTCAATTCTGTCAACACTAAACGAATTTTTGTGATCTAACATCTATGTCTAAAGATTTTTCAAAATATTATATAAAAAGCAAAAGCACCGGTGTGTGTAAAACCGATGCTTTTCTTTCGTATCATATATGCCACGGTATCTCCCTTTGAACCTTCCATGTCATTTTTAAGAATTACCCTAACAATCTTTATCCTACTCTCCCAACGGCATTATCCAGAAAAATTGGTACATTGTATGTCTATAAGCAAAACACAGGGATGATTCAACCTTGTGTTTTGCTTATATCTAATATACTTTACCCAATAACGCAAATATCTTTTCTCCATCAAGCGGGTCAATCTCATATTTTCTATCATCTATCTCGCAAAGCTTTGTAGATATAAAACAAATCACTTCTATCCTTTTTCCTTCTTTGTCGAGCATTGTAACCGTATAACTCCAGCCTGTTTGGTCAAACTCTTTTACCTTAGTACATTTTGTTCCACTTAATAAATCCAATATTTTTTTTGTGTCTTCTGCACTAGCATCAAGCATTACACTTTCACCATTACTCCCGTTTTGCACCCTTACCTGTGACACTTTATCAGTATTAACATAGTTGATTGTTTTATGATGTGCAGTCAATATGTAAATTATAATCAGCACAATAATAACATTGACAATAATAGCCCCAATTAGATATAATTTCTTTTTTTTCATGGCATTACCTGCTAATTAATAGTTACAGTCACATAGTTCCAGGTTCCACTGCAATTTCCCCATACAAATCTGTTTGCTGATGATGTCCATCCATCAGCAATTCTAATATATGTTTCATAACTGTCACCATACCAATGATAATAAACAAACTGTTGATATCCTAAAGCCAACACAGAATGATCTTCATACATTGAATGCGAATGTACCACCAAATGACATGGCCTATCCGCATTTATTTCAGGAATCAATGCAGTCCCACTGCTTGTTCCCGAATGAAATACAACAGAAGACGTATAGCCCCTAAAGCTAAGAAAATTGCTATATCCAGTTACTAACATACTATCAGATGTACCATCTGTAAGTGATGTATTCATATAAGTCTTTATTAAATCAAATGTATAGTACCATGCAGTCAAATATTTTAGACGATCGTAATATGTACCCCTGTTATACCAATAAAACATCAAGTTTGTAGCTGCTGTTGGTGCGCACACATATCCGCTTGAAAATTGAGTCATTTTAAAATATGTCAAATTGTAATTATATACATTTCTGCTGTAATAAGCATCATAACCACTCTCGTAAGAAAAAGGATTTGTAATAAAATCACTTCCATCATCAGGAGGGCTTGTCAGTGAGCGCCATTGTTCCTCCTCAATTTCCGGATAATCATTAGGAATTAATTGAAAATATCTTATATTTCCCTCATTATCCATTCCCCCTATGGCATAACTTATTCCCCCCAGATAGTACAATGTCTGATTGTCAATGCTGATATTGTATATTTCCGAAATATCCTCTTCAGCAATTGTAAAAAAATCATTTTCTCCATACTCTATAATATTATTTCGAATATTATTATTTGCAACCACATACCCAACAGCCTCATCGTTATTTAATATCGAAAACAAAAAGGCCTTAACATTTCCATCTATCCCTAGCATCTCCTTACTGTACTCCAGTTCACATTCGCTCCATTTATGATTTAGTTGAACAATCATTTGAAACTGTGATTCTACATTATCAGTAATTTTTTCGTTTGGATAGCCTTCGCTGGGGAATGCATTGTCAGTTTCACAAATTAATACCATTAATAAAGCAATACAAAAAGTTACACCTGCTAGCACAAATCTTCTACTCATATTAATTCCCTCCTCGTCGTATTAAATGATTTTAGGACACCTTTAAAGATTATATTTTTTTTTATGCACAGCCATTTAGGACAATTATGATCCTATAAGCTTTATACATCATATTTCTTCCATAATCAATCCTTCATGCCTAAACTGTAAGAAATGAAGCACAAAGTGTTTATTCTTTGTATTGAAAAAAAACCGAATAGGTTTATAATGTATAATGTATTTATATGTATAAAAGCTGACAATTAGGAATCGACAGATAAAATGAAAATACTTATAGCTGAAGATCAACCTGTCCAGGCTGATGCAATAAAAAAAACATTGCAATCAAACTATCCTGATTGCATAATCAAAATCGCAACATCATACAAAGAAGCGTATTCTCTCATATTAATCGAACATTTTCACATATTTATTATGGATATAGACCTTGGTCCGGGCTATGAAGACGGCGGCATTCGTCTGTCAGAATACATACGTTCAATTAAGCATTACCGCATTACGCCAATAATCTTCTTGACATCAGTCCACACTGATCTTGGAAAAATAATTAATACTACTCACTGTTACAGTTTCCTAAATAAACCCTATAGTGAAGAAGAATTGATGGATATATTGAAAACCATTAGCTCTACACCTTTGATTCCCCGTCAAACTATAGAATTCAAAGATGTTAACGGTATATATATACGTTTGATGCCCGAGGATATTATTTTTGTTGAAGTTTTAGGACACAAACTAACAATTAACACCTCATATAATTCATATATTACTTCAAAGCTAAATTTATCACAGATCATTGATATCTCTGCCGGACTTCTATTAAAATGCTACAAAAGTTTTGCTGTCAACCCTAAGCATATCATCTCATATTCACGTGACCATATTTGTGTTACTATTAATAACAATAATAATGTAAAGATACCTATTAGCCGCAGTTTTTATTCTACTCTATTGGGAGGCAACTAAAAAAATATGCATATAAGTCAAACATTTTTCATTTCAACACTAATTCATTATATGCTCGACATCTTGACATTATCTGTTTTATCATTTAGTTTTTTAGGCAATATTTCGTTTTCTTATTTCAAAAGAATACCTTTAATATTCTTGCCAAGTATTTTTTTTCCTACAATAGCTTCTGCTTACCTTCCAATTCAGCCATTATTGCTCTACATTGAGCTTTTTATTGATCTCTTATTTATTCTTATTGTATTTGGACAATCGTTAATTCATTCTGTTTTAGTATTGGTTTTGGTAAAGATTACAACCATAATCATTCATATATTAGAAATAT
>Ga0310691_10006151_pt1 | contig 12888 bp, 1 predicted proteins | sample 176DNAGHGlowgp2_FD_203887 | JGI IMG/M metagenome (GOLD analysis project Ga0310691, IMG submission 203887) | Sheep rumen microbial communities from Palmerston North, Manawatu-Wanganui, New Zealand - 1766 DNA GHGlow gp2 (v2) (version 2) | ecosystem: Host-associated > Mammals > Digestive system >... | reverse complement strand
TTATTGTATTTTCACTTAGTTCTAATTCATCTGTATATTCTTTCCATGTTGTTCCTAAGTCTATACTATATTCTCCTTTATATCCTGTGTAATAGTCTATTCTTACTACTTTTGTTTCTGTTTCTTCAGTAGTATCTATACTTATTACTGGTGCATTTACTATTGTTTGTCTAGTTAATTCACCTACTGATGATGATCCTATTAAATCATCTAGATTTACTGGTGCTGCACCTAATAGTGTAGAAATTTGTGTTAATGTTACAGTACCATCTCCACCTTTTCCACCACGTTTACCAGTTGCAACCTCTGCTCCACCTGAAGCAGTTACAGTACCTTGATTAACAAGTGTATGGTAGAAGATATTGATTGATCCACCACCTGATGATCCTCCACTTGAATCAGGTCCTTTTCCACCACTAGAACCTGTAGCTGTTACACTACCTAAGTTATTATAATTATTTGCATAGATAATTAATAATCCACCAGTACCATTAGCGCCATTATAACTTGAACCATATGTGTGTGCACCACCTGGGTTACCAGCACCTCCACCACCGTATTGTGATGTGTTAGAAGCTATGGCATTTCCACCTTTTCCACCATTTGGTTCACCATCTTCACCAGGTTTTCTACCAGCAGCACCTCCACCGGTTCCACCAGAGTATGATGTACCTGTACTACCAGATCCACCAGTTTCGTTATAACCTCCGCCGGCACCTCCACCTGCAGTTGTTCTACCTACTCCATCAGAACCAGGTTGACCATTAGCATTATTTACGCCTACACCGCCTAGTGCGCCTACAGCAGGTACTGTCTCATACGTTCCATCATTATTCTTCCATAAGTACACATCTTGCCCTTCTGAATAGGCTCCATGTGAGTTATCTATTGTTCCATTATTTGTTAGAGTACCTGTTACATATAGTAAGAATCCCTTTGGTCCTCCATAATTTTCATCATAATATGGTTCTACTGTTACTCCTTCATTTACTGTATAGTTTCCTTTTACTTTTACTATTACCATATACTTAGCCATATGTTCATCTTCTGAACCTGATGCACAATCATTAGCTTCTCCATATTGAGTATTTGTTGTAATTGTTTGATCGCCTTCTAATACATATAAATGTACTGGATATCTTGTTCCATTTACATTAAATGTCCAATATCCTGATGTTAATGTATTGTCTTGTAATATGCTTAAAATACTTTCTCCTGTTTTTGTGATTGAAGCCTCATATTCAATGGTATCTTGTTCAATAATTTGTTTTAAATCATAGTATTGACCATTTCTTATTTCTCCAATATTTACTGTTCCTGTTCCACCAGCTCCACCAGTAGAATCTAAGTCAGCAGTAACAGCTATACCGCCATTTACATTTATTGTTCCTAAAATAGATTTATATTTTGCATTTATTATTGTTCCAAAACTGTTTATATTTGTTGCTTGATTTGTGAAGATATTTATTGATCCTCCACCTGATGATCCTCCATTTGCATGGTTATCTGTACCAGTTCCACCTTTTTTTCCAACAGCAGATATAGTTCCACTATTTTTAAATTCGTTTGAATATATTATTAATAGTCCACCAGTTCCACTTTGTCCTGCTACACGTCCAGCACCTCCTGGATTTCCAGCACCACCGCCGCCACGATATGTACTGATATCTGCAGCACCACCGGCTCCTCCATTTTCACTTCCTGAACTTGATGCATTCTTTCTAGCTCCACCACTTCCTGTTCCACCTGAATATGATGTTCCTGAACCACCATGGCCTGATATATATGATGATAGTGAACCACCGGCTCCACCACCTGCTGTTTGTCTACCTTCACCATTTGATCCAGCTTTTCCTATTCCAGTGGATTCTTCAGCACCAGAAGCACCTGCTGCTGGTACATACTCATATGTTCCATTGGCATTCTTCCATAGATATACATTTTGTCCTTTAGCATAGGCTCCATGTGAATTATCTATTGTTCCATTGTTGGTTAGTTTACCTGTTACGTATAATAAGAATCCCTTTGGCCCACCATAATTTTCATCATAATATGGTTCTACTGTTACACCTTCATTTACTGTATAATTACCTTTTACTTTTACTATTACCATATTCTTGGCCATCTTATCTTCTGTATCTCCTGTTGCACAGTCTAATGAATTACCATATTGTGTATTCTGAGTAATTGTTTGATTACCATTTAATACGTATAAATGTACTGGATAATTAACTATGTCAGTACCATCATTTACTCTAAATATCCAATATCCAGCTTCTAAATCTTGATTTAGTATTGATAATATACTATCTCCTGTTTTTACTATACTTTCTTCATAAGTAGCTATATCTTGTTGAATTATTTCTTTAAGATCATAGTATTGACCATTTCTTATTTCACCAATGTTTACTGTTCCATTTCCTCCTGCTCCACCATAGCCTGATTTAGCACCACCTGAAACACTAACAGTTCCTAAAATACTATCATACTTATTATCAATAACAACACTGCCATCAACGCCAGTAGATTGATTAGTAAAGATATTAACTGAACCACCGCCTGATGCTCCACCATAACTAGCCTGAGCACCAGTAGCAGTTATTGATCCATTATTAACATATCCATTAGAATAGATTATTAGTAATCCTCCTGTACCATTAGCACCACAATTAGTACTAGTTGTAGTAGAACATCCACCTGGATTACCAGCTCCACCAGCATAGTTATATTGTCCACTACGGAATCTACCAATTCCTCCTGCTCCACCATAGTCAGAAGCAGTAGAATCAGTTCCAGAACCAGAACCACCAGAGTAACTAGTTCCATTTCCACCTTTTATATCACCACTTGCATATTTAGAATTACCTCCACCACCTGTTGCACGTTTATCCACAGAAATACCATCATCACCTGCAGTAGGAGTACTAGAATATGATGCACCTAAAGCACCTGTGGATGATATCATTTCATAGTCATTTGTGTTTGAGTTCTTCCATAAATATACATCTTCACCTGTTGCATAAGCACCGTGATTATTATTTATTGTTCCATTATTAGTTAATGTTCCTGTTACATATAGTAAGAAACCTTTAGGTCCACCATATTGTGTATAGAATGGTTCTACTATTACATCACTATCAACTGTATAATTACCTTTTACTTTAACAATTACCATGTTCTTAGCCATCTTATCTTGTTCTACACCTGTAGCACAATCTGATTCTACTCCATATTGAGTATTTTGAGTAATTGTTTGATTTCCTTCTAATACATATAAGTGTACTGGATAATATGCATTGCCGACTTTAAACTTCCAGTAACCAGATGTTAATGAATCATCTTCTAGTATTGATAATATACTATCTCCTTCTTTTACTATTTTTGATTCATATTTATCTATTTCTTGTTGGATTATTTCTTTAAGGTCATAGTATTGTCCATTACGAACTTCACCTATATTTATAGTACCATTTCCACCTCTAGCTAAATCACCTGTAGTAGAACATTTTGAACCAGTTCCACTTTTACCCATACCAGATTCAGCTGTTACATTACCTTTGATATCCTCATACATATCATTAATAATTGTACCTAATGAATTAATACTTACCGGCTGACTAGTAAAGATATTAACTGAACCTCCACCAGATGATCCACCATTACAATCTATTGTGTCTGTTCCATTAGCACTTATAATACCATTATTTGCATATTCATTTGAATATATAATTAGTAAACCACCTGTACCACTATTATTACGAGAAGTATTATCATTAACGGTTGATGATCCTCCTGGATTACCAACTCCACCTTTCCAGTTATGATCATTTGCCTTATAATGTCCTATCGCTCCACGTCCACCTAGATTTATATAATCATCACCGGTAGTTGAACCACCAGAACCACCAGAGTAACTTGTTCCAATTCCTCCACTAGTTCCGTCAAGATATGGTTGTATTGTAGTACCACCACCACCTGTTGATCTTTTACCAGATGTTGAACCTGAAGGTGCAATACCATTATTTTCATTATATGTTGCACCAGCTCCACCAACAGCAGGTACATACTCATATGTAGTATCCTTATTCTTCCATAAATATACATCTTCACCTGTTGCATATGCACCATGGTTATTATTTATTGTTCCATTGTTGGTTAGTTTACCTGTTACATATAATAAGAATCCCTTTGGTCCTCCATAATTCTCATCATAATATGGTTCTACTGTTACACCTTCATTTACTGTATAATTACCATTTACTTTTACTATTACCATGTTTCTAGCCATCTTGTTTTCAGTTTCACCTGTAGCACAATCTGAAGCATCACCATATTGAGTAGCAGAAGTAATAGTTTGATTTCCATTTAATACATATAAATGTACAGGATATACCACATTATTAACATTAAAATTATAATATCCATTTGATAAAGTATTGTCAGATAGTATTGATAATATACTATCTCCTGTTCTTTCTTCTCTTACAGAAGCAAGTTTTAACTCAAGTACATTTAATGCAGTACTACTAGTAGATATTTCTAATTTAACTGTATCTTGTGATAATAAGATATCCATATCTGCTATAGTAATATCTTCATCATCTAATACATTATCATTTGCATCATATGATTTTATCTTAGCACCACTTACTGCATTAGATTTAATATTTATAAGTTTAGATACACCATCATTAGATACTTTTAAAGTTTTATTAGTATTAGCTTTAATAGTATCATATGTATTGTTGTTGTTATCATATGCCTTATAATCTAATTGTGTTGATGATGACACAGATACATATGAAGCATCCTTTACTTCACTACCAAATAAATCACTCATACCTTTAGCATAGAATGTCTTACCAAACATAACCTCAACAGGTCCTGTGTATTCTTGCCAATCCTCATCATCTATTTTATATAGTTTAACCTTATGATCAAAATAATTAACACTTACGACATTTGAACCTTTAGTAATACCATTTTTTGTTAGTATAGATTCAGATACTTGATTAGTTCTTAATGCTAAATGATTAGATGACTCAATTTCATCTACTACAGCCTCAGTAAATGAACCTGACTTTAAGAATTCAATTTTGAATTTAACTGCACCAACTGGTATATCAATAGCAGTTTTATCAAAACTTGTTCCACCACTACCTAAACTCATAGATATTTGGCTAATTACATCGCCATTTGAATCTAAGAATTGTAAATATTCTGTATTAGTATATTGTGTTTGGAAATGTCCTGTTAATATTAACTTACCACCTTGCATTTCCTCTGAAATTAATATATATTTTGATGCATTTACCCATTTTTCATATGTTTCCTCATTGCCATCATAAGCCTTTCCACCTAAAGCATCTGTAGGTAATGCAGCTTTATATGTATCAATATTTGATACATGACCAGTTTTATCAATACCTTTAACATTTATAGTTTGACCAATTTCAAGTCTTACTGGTCCTGTATAAGTTTTCCAAGCACCATCATTTATTTGATATAATTTTTGTACTGCAGTTGGAAAATAATCAACAGTAACCATATTATATCCAACTTTAACACCTTCACCTGTTATTTCTGGATAATATTTAGTACTAGTAATAAATGGTATATCATACTGTGATATTTCATTTACTACTGCTTCTGTGAATGAACCTGACTTTAAGAATTCAATTTTAAATTTAACTGTACCTTCTGGAATTAAAATTGCTTCTTTATCAAAGGCAGTTCCACCACTACCCAAACTCATAGATATTTGGCTAATTACATCGCCATTTTTATCTAAGAATTGTAGATATTCAGTATTAGTATATTGTGTTTGGAAATGTCCTGTTAATAACATGTGTCTTCCTTGCATTTCTTCTGAAATTAATATGTATTTTGATGCATTTACCCATTTTTCATATGTTTCATTATTGCCATCATAAGCTTTTGATCCTAAAGCATCTTTAGGTAATGCTGATGTATAAGTTACTTCTGGAGATACATGTCCATTTTTATCAATAGCTTTTACTATTATATTATCGCCTATTTCTAATCTAATAGCTTTATCTTTATATTCTTTCCAACTTCCATTATTTATTTTGTATAATCTTTGAACTGCAGTTGGGAAATAATTGATAGTAACCGTATTATATCCAACTTCCATACCATACTGAGTAAGTTTTGGATAAGATTTAGTACTATTTATTATTGGGCTATCAAATTGCGATATTTCATTTACTACAGCCTCAGTAAATGAACCTGATTTTAAAAATTCAATTTTAAATTTAACTGCACCATCTGGTATATCGATAGATGCTTTATCAAAACTTGTTCCACCACTACCTAAACTCATAGATATTTGGCTAATTACATCTCCATTTTTATCTAAGAATTGTAGATATTCAGTATTAGTATACTGTGTTTTGAAATGTCCTGTTAAAGATAATGCTTTACCTTGCATTTCTTCTGAAATTAATATGTATTTTGATGCATTTACCCATTTTTCATATGTTTCATTATTGCCATCATAAGCTTTAATTCCTAATGCATCTTTAGGTTGTGAAACATTAACTGTAGTTATTTCAGATTCTAATCCAGTAGACTTTTTAACACTTTTTGCTTTTACTGTACCTGAGATTAAACGTTCTTTGCCAGTATATACTTTCCATCCTTCTCCATTACCAATATCAATATAATTAATAATATCATTTCTATTATCATATGCTACATTTATAGCATCATCATACTTGATACCATATGCTGTTAATATAGGATAACCTGATTTTGCATTTATTGTTGGCTTAGCTGGTCTATCTAAATCAATTGAATAAATATTTTCAGATACTTCTGCTTCATTTCCAGCTTGATCTTTACCTTTAGCATATATAGTTAGACTACCATCTTCGTTTCTACATGATGCATAATCTGCACCATTTATAGTAATAACACCAGTATAATTAACATAGTTACCATTACAGATTTTATACTGTTTAATATCACTATCTCCATAATCAATTTGGACACTACCTGTTGCACCATATGTTTCTGTAATATCCATTATTATTATTTGAGGAGCAGTTGTATCTACATTCTCAACATTGATTATTTCTATCTTAGCATTTCCTACTTTATCAACTGCATAGAAAGTATAATATCCATTTTCTTCTAATAATACGCTAGAATTATTATTAGCAACTTTACCATTATTAGTAAAGTATTCAGCATCCCTAATACCTTTAGCATATTTAATTTGATCTAATGCTACATCATCTGTTGCTTTTATAGTAACAGGTGTTTTTTGCTTTTTAGGATCATTTATTCCATATTTACCTACTATAGTTAATGTAGGCGCTTCTTCATCAATATTAGTTATTTTTTTATTAGATAATTTACTTTCTATTTCTAATCTATTAATACTCTTAGCATAAATTGTAGTATTATTAGCATCAACTTTGAATGATTTAGTATATTCTTTCCATCCACTATCGATTCCATCTAGTGTTACTAATTTATAATACTTTCCAACAGCTTCTTGTGGATAATTAATAATTACATCTACTTCTCTAGTTGAATCTAAAGGATTTATTGTTATAGTTGGAGAAGCAGGTCTACCATTATCCCATCTCATAAATAAGTTTTCACTTAATTCATATAATGGCATGTCTAAAATATAATAATGGTCTGTAAATAGAATTGGATTACCATTTTCATCTTCTACTTCTATTCCACTACTTGAAATTGGTAAATTAAATCCTTCTTTTATAAGTAGAATACCTTGTGAATCATAATGTTTCCATGTACCGTCTATTTTCCATTTATAATCTCTACTTTCCTGTTCAGATACATCTGGATAGTTTAATCTTATTATATAGTAAGCACCTTTATCTATTACAGTTGGAGCTTCAGTTATATTTTTAATTTTTTTACTACTAGTAGCCTCATGTTCAAATACATCTTTATTCATTGCATATATAGTTGAGTTTTCAGATATATAAATTGGTCCAGAATAATCTAACCATGATCCATTATCTATCTTATATTTCATAACTTCTGCAGTAGGTGCATATGTTATTTCAACTTTTACTACTTGTGTTGATTCATTATTAGGTTCAACTGAAATAATTGGTGATGATATACCCGTTGTTAAGAAGTTAATACCTAATTCATTTTCTCCTGAACCATTACTACTAGTACAATATCCATAAACTGTTCCATTTTGAGTTAGAGTAAATGGACCAGTATATTCTACCCATGGACTATAATAACCAATTTTATAATATTTTTTAGTAGCTCTACTATCATAATTGATAGTTATTTCAGTACTAGCAATTAAACCTTCGACTTCACTCTTAGATGGACTAGAATTAATAAATACATCAAGTACATCCTTTGGAACAGCAGGTTTTCTAGTTCTAATAGTTTTACTTTCTACTGTTGTACCATATTGATTTGTGGCACGTGCATAAATAGTTGAAGATTGAGTAATTGTTAGTGGTGAAGTATAAATTTGATATATTTCTCCATCAAAACTATACTCAATATTTCCATCATAATTACTACCGCTTATACTTACAGTAACATTATCTACATCTTCACTTAAATAACTTACAGGACTTGCACTGATCTTAATATATGGTAAATTTTTCTTTTTAATATTAGTTATATCATAATAACTATTACTAGATTTTTTACCATCACTTAAACGTTCATAATATGCAAAAACTACAACATTATCAGTTATTTCAAATGGTTCTAAGTATTGTTTCCATTTACCATTATAATTGATTTTATAATAGATTTCACTTGCCTGTTCTTGAGGTTCAATACTAACCAAGACACTTTCAACTATCTCATTTTCAGGTTCTGCAGTTATTATTGGACCTTCTAAATAAGTTGTTGGTACAACCCTTTCACCATCTGGACCACTTGGAGTTCCACCTGGACCACTTGGAGTCCATGTTTTACTTACAGGCGTAGGTTTCCAAATTCTTGAACCAGATGTAGGAACATTAACAGATAAATCATTAACGCTTATATAAACTGAATCAGTTCCTGTTTTAGTTTGAACATATTGTAACTCTCCATGATTATCATATACATTTTGTTCTTTAGTAGCTCTTGCTTCCACAATAGTATCAGCATCTACTTCAAATACACCTGTATATTCTTCCCATGGTCCACCATTTATTCTATATTCTTTAGTCTTTGCATTTTTATCAAATGTAATACTTACTTTAGTTGTTTCACCGCTTTTTATGCTATAACTATCAGGTACTATATCAACTAAGACCTTACCCTTTGGTGGTATTATATATGTTTCACCATTTAAGTTATATCTTATGAATATGTTTGGTACATCTTCTATTTTTACTAGAATTGGTCCTGTATAGTCTGTCCATCCTTCTCCATCATATCCTGTTCTTATATCATTTTCTCCATCTAGTCTCCATTGCCAGTTTGTTGAATTCTCTGGATAATATAAATTAAGTCTTATCCATCCTTCTAATAATTCATCTTTCCCTTGTGTTGGATATACTTCTATTTCACGTTCTACTTCTGCTGTTTTATTATGACTTGATGTAGCACTACATTTAATTGTATAAGTACCTGGTAATAATTCTTTTGTGTTTGTATATTCTTCATCTTCTACCTTACATACTACACTTCCTGTATCATTTCCGAAATCATAATAACTTGGTAGTTCATATTCATCTCCATATTGAAAACTTGTAGGAACCTTTTCTAAATCAATCTGTGGTACATCCCAATTCTCTTCTTCTTGTTTGCTTCCTTCTTCTTTTTTATCTATGTTAGTTCCTTCTTCTTTTGCTTCTTGTTCTTCATTTTTTGTTCTTACTAACATACTTACTATCTTACTATTTCCTAGTTTATCTACTACTTTTACATAGATTCTATATTCTTTCCCTTTTTCTAAGTCTTTGAATGTATATTCTTTTTCTCCTTCTTTATAGTTTATTCCATCTATACTATATAAGTATTTCTCTATTCCACTTTCTTTATCTGTTGCTTCTGTCTTTACTTTTATTATTGTTTCTTCTATTTCTACTGCTGTTAATTTTGTTACATCTGGTCCATTATTATCTATATATACTTCTGTACTTGCGATCTTTCCTTTGTTTCCTTCTATATCTACTGCTCTTATATATACGTAGTAATGTCCATTCTTACTTACTACTACATTCTTTGTTTCTGTCTTTTCCCACTCACATTTTTCACTATCTTCTTCATCGATTATGCAGTATTCATAATAATCTATTTTCTTCTTACTTTTTGAATCCCTTAGTATCTTTATTATTTCTTCTTTTTTCCACTCTTTACTTCCTTCACTTATCTCTGGTTTCCCTATTACATTTGTTTCTAATACATTTTCTTTTATACTTTCATATATTCCATTACCAAATGTTAGTGATAACCCTAATAAACATACGAAAAATAGAAGGATTATTAATATTCTTCTTTTTTTCTTTTCTTCTTGTTCTTCTTGGTTTTTTATTTCTTTTTCCATGGACCCACTCTCCTATTTTGATACTACCTTTAGTATATCAAATTTATCTCTTTTTCTCAATATTTATATAGTAAAAATCATAAAAAAATAAGTAAGAAATCTTACTTATTCATATATACTATTTATTTTATCTCTAATAGTAGTATCAACTAATTCAATAACTGATATAGATGTTTCTAAAGCTTCTTTATAATTACCTTTATGATAAAGCATTTCAGCATTATCTAAACCCTTATCTATTTCTTTAGCGTTACTTCTATATCTATTACCATAAACAATAGCCATTTCTGCTAAACTAGCTGTCTTAACCATATCATTAGTAGTTTTATATAGTTTAAGCGCTAAATCCCTAGCTGTATCAACTCTAGTATTTAATGTTTCAATAACTATTGGTTTTTTAGATAGTTCAACATTTATTTCATCAATAGCATCATTAGCTTCTGATAATTCAACAAAATAATTATTCATAATTATTGGTAACTTATAACTTCTAATAGTTAATTTGCATTGTTTCAATAAATCCCTGATCTCATCTAGTTGTTCTCTTGCTCTTAATTCATCATCCTGCATACTACCAACTTTTTTAAGTGTCTCATCTAAATTTCCTTCTAATTCAGTAAGTAAATTAGATAAAAATTCTAATTTTTTAACTAAACTAGTATATGGTTGTTTAACATTTATTTCATCTTTTAACATAGCATTATAATCTTTTCTAATAGATTCTAATTCTAGTTTAATTTCTTCCATTTCTCTTACTTCATCATCTTTTAAATCATATAAGTTTCTAATACTATCTATTTGTTTAAAGATATCTTTTATTACTTTACTAGTCTTTTTGATTTTCTTATCAAATGCTGTTACATTTTCCTTAAATATTTTCTTAGCAAGTTTTTCTTTTTCAATATCATCTAAAACAGTATCCAAATAATCTAAAATAGTTTTTAATTCAAACATACAATCATCTAAATTTAAAACACTTATTTTATCAACTATAACACTTACATTTTTATTACATTCTTCCATGTTATAATCAATATTTAAATATTCTAAATTATATCCTTCAGTCTTCATATCTTGTTGTGTTGTTTGAATTTCTTCTATTCTTTTAGGAATAAGTTTTTTAGATAAAAGTATTAAATTAGGTACTTCAACTATTACCGTACCCATATGATCTATCATAGTATCTAATGCTTTAACAATATGCTTTACTTCATCATATTCATTCTTTTCCATACATTTTTCAAAATCTAAAAATCTTTTTTCAATAGTTTCAAGTTGTAACTCTATTGTTTCAGCTATTTCATCATAATCATCTTTATGATTATTAAATTCGCTAACTAATTGTCTATATTTAGATTTTAATTTAGTAACAATACTACGGAATTTTTCATCACTAATAGTTATTTCCTGAATTTCTTTTAATAATCTATCAGCACTTTCTTTTACTTTATATACTTCCATTTCAACTTTAGCTATTCTATTATCAAAACCTTTATAATCTTTCATTGATGCAGCTATATCAAGCTCATTAATCATATCATTAATAACATTAATCTTTTCATTCTTAATAATATCAAAACGTTTTTGCCAATTTTGATATTTTTCTTCCATTTGATCATTCTTAACAATAGCTTCTACTTTTTCAAGTTCAGACATAACTGGTGTAGATGCAATTAAATTCTTTTGTCTATCCAATTCATCTACTTGATTTTTAAATACTTTATATTGGTGTTTTTTTAGAATGGTTAAAACAACTGTTACCAATATAACAGCTACTACAAAAATTGTTCCAATAAATAAATATGTACCGTCCATCATAACACCCCAATTATTATTTATTAATAATATTTTATCACAGAAATATATATTTTTCTTCATTTTTTATAAAAATTATAAAAATTATTGACAAAATCCCTTATTTTATATATAATTTAAACTGCATATTCAAGAAACAGTGCTATAAAATTTATTAATGTGTTTATGAAATGGTTAGTAACTTCACTGTTGGTGAAAACCTGTAACATAAACTCCCTAATAAATAAGAATGTTTCTCCGATTATGTAAAAAATATAGAAGGAGGACAAATATGTCAAGATACACAGGATCAAGTTACAAACAAGCTCGTAGAGTTGGATTCTCAATTTCTGAAACAGGAAAAGAATTAGCTCGTCGTCCTTATGGTCCAGGTCAACATGGATCTGACCGTAAAGGAAAATTATCTAACTATGGTGAACAATTAAAAGAAAAACAAAAAGTTAGATTTATGTACGGTGTAAATGAAAGACAATTCAAAAAGACTTTCAAAGAAGCTGAAAAAATGAAAGGTATGCATGGTGAAAACTTCTTAAAGTTATTAGAATCTAGATTAGATA
>Ga0310691_10006148_pt1 | contig 12889 bp, 8 predicted proteins | sample 176DNAGHGlowgp2_FD_203887 | JGI IMG/M metagenome (GOLD analysis project Ga0310691, IMG submission 203887) | Sheep rumen microbial communities from Palmerston North, Manawatu-Wanganui, New Zealand - 1766 DNA GHGlow gp2 (v2) (version 2) | ecosystem: Host-associated > Mammals > Digestive system >... | reverse complement strand
TTCAGCGACAGGTAGTCGAGCCCCACATCCAACAGGAAGTCCAAACGGGTGCGTATCTCCTTGAGAATCTCAGTAGCTATCTGTTGTTGCTGGTGGTCGAGGTGTTTCCCCACCTCATCGAGCCATTGGCGCAGTTCGCTGAGGTCCATCGCTGCTAACTCAGAGATGTTCTTATCCCATATCTTGTACGACAGTGCCTCGCGGTTGAGTCGCTGACCATGACACTCAGGACACTGACACTCTGCCAGGAACTGCTCGGCCCATTTCTCAGAACCTAAGGCAGGCTTACGACTGGATGAAGTGCTGTCGTCATCGTCCATAACGGAGCGCAAGTATTTGATAACACCATCGTAGTCAACGAAATAGTCGCTGGAGGTGTGTACCAGTTCCTTATCGATGCGTACGGGTTCGAGGGTGCCATAGAGTATCTCGTTGAAGGCATCGTCTGGAATGTCCTCAATGGGGGTCTTCAGGTCGCACTCGTAGTTGCTGAGGATGGCCGCTATCTGCCAGAAAATCATCTGGTTCTTGTACTTGCCCAGTGGCACGATGCCTCCCTCATGGATGGATAACTTGCGGTTAGGAATGACCTTGGTGAGGTCTATTTCGTTGATGAATCCCAGTCCCTTACAGCGTGGACAGGCACCTTGCGGTGAGTTGAACGAGAAGGTGTTGGGGGCAGGGTCGCCATAGGAGATGCCTGTTGTGGGACACATCAGACGGCGCGAGAAGTGCTTGACGCTGCCCGTCTCATGGTCCATAATCATTAGCAGACCCTCGCCCTGTTTCATGGCCATCTGAACGCTCTTCTTCAGTCTGTCGTCAGCCCCCTTTACCGCCATGCGGTCAATGACCACCTCGATGTCGTGGTTTTTGTAGCGATCAACCTTCATGCCTGGCGTCAGTTCCTTGACCTCGCCATCAATGCGTATGTGGAGATAGCCCTTGCGGCGCATCGACTCGAAGAGTTCGCGATAGTGGCCCTTACGGCTTTTGACGAGTGGCGCCAAGATGAGAATCTTCTTGCCCGCATAGTCTTGCTGAATCATCTCGATGACCTTCTCCTCGGTATATTTCACCATCGGCTCGCCCGTCTCATAACTGTAGGCCTTGCCGGCACGGGCAAAGAGCAGACGCATATAATCATAGATTTCTGTGGTGGTGCCCACCGTAGAACGCGGATTCTTGTTGGTTGTCTTTTGTTCAATGCTGATGACAGGCGAGAGACCCGTAATCTTGTCGACATCGGGACGCTCCATGCCACCCAGGAAGTTGCGGGCATAAGCAGAGAAGGTTTCTATATAGCGGCGCTGTCCCTCGGCAAAGATGGTGTCAAAGGCCAAACTGGACTTCCCGCTGCCACTGAGACCTGTGATGACGGTCAGTGAATTGCGTGGTATCTCGACATCGATATTCTTCAGATTGTGGACACGGGCGCCGAAAACTTGGATTTTTTCCATTTTATTTAAAGAGGTAATGGGTCAGATAGGCCTTTTTATGGGTTCGTGTTGTTTTCTACATTATTGAAGTTACGCAGCAAGTTGACATCGCGGCGGATTTCATAGTCTATACCGTCAGCGCCACGCGCCTTGACATAGACAAAGTAGACACCATCCTTGACGGGATGACCGTTGTGGGTGCCGTCCCATCCGCGAGACTCAGTAGACCAGTCTGTCCAGTCGTAGAGCTTCTGACCATGACGATTAAAGATGTACGCGTGGAACTCAACGATACTCTTGGTATTGGTCTTCGCCTGGAAGTATTCGTTGATGCCGTCGCCATTGGGCGAGAAAGCATTAGGCATCTCCAAGTGACTGTCGCTAATGGTGATGGTGATGCTCTTCGTGTCTATCACTTCATCGTCGAGCACTACGTTCAGCGTGATGATATTCTTGCCAGCAGCCGTGAAGGTGAAGTCAGTGTCTTCCTCATAGCGCGTAACACTGATGCCCGCTGAGGAGTTGCTAATCTGCCACTCGATGGACGCTGAGGGGTCCAAATTCTCAGGGTTTGACGTGAAGCGCACATAGAGTGGCGCCTCAGCATCAAAATTGTCTGTCGCCTCGACCTCTACACCAGTCTTGTCTGTGTATGTAGCCTTCAGCGTAATGCCTGCGCTGGCCGTTGTAGCCATCAGACAAAAGGCAAAAAGGGTTAATAATTGACCTATTTTCATGTTTGATATGCGAATATTTGTGCAAAATTAGAAAATAATTATGAATTTCGCATGATGCATTATGAATTATTTCGTAATTTTGTAGCGCAAAAAAGAAAAATTGTGATTTATGAGACAATTATTACGATATTTTTTGATGTTAACAGTGCTGTCGTTTGCCACTGAGACAGCATTGGCTCAGGTAACGAAATACAAGGAACTGCATAAGGTGAAGCGCAAAGAGACCATCTTTGGCATAGCCCGCGACAATGGACTGACTATTGAAGAACTGATAGAAGCCAATCCTGAGATGAAGGTACCAGGCTATGAGTTGCGCAAGGGTGACTACATCAAGATACCTTTTCCACCAAGACACCCTGAGTTGGAGAGTGTCAACGAGCAACCCCAAATGCCCACGAAACCAACTGTGGTGGAGCGTGATATGCGCAATCGTGAGATAAGGGTGGGCGTCATGCTGCCCCTGCACAACGACAATGGTGACGGCAAACGCATGGTGGAATACTATCGTGGCGTTTTGATGGCCTGTGACAGTCTGCGTGTTCATGGCATCTCAACCGATATCCGTGCATGGAACGTTGCTGAGCACAGTGATATCCAGCAGGTACTGAAAGACCCAAAGGCTGCGGAGTGTGACATGATTATCGGTCCGCTGTATACCAAACAGTTGAAGGCACTGGGAGATTTTGCCGTAAAGAACGATATCCGCGTGCTGATACCTTTCTCTATCAACTCTAACGAACTGTTCGACAATCCTAATATCTTCCAGGTGTTCCAAAACGGCAACCAGACCAACAATGGCTACGTGTTCCGCTTCTTCCAGCGTTTTAAGGACAGCCATGTGATCATCGTTGACTGCAACGACTCGACGAGTACGAAGGGTAGCTTCACCACCGTGCTGCGACGTAAACTGGAACAGGAGGGAGCAACATACACCATTACCAACCTGAAGTCGAGCGAGGCGAAGTTCAAGCAGAGTTTCTCAACGACCAAACACAATGTGGTCGTGCTGAACACCAGTCGGTCCCAAGAGTTGAACGTAGCCTTTGCCAAGCTCAACGGTCTGCTGATGACGGTACCGACGCTGAAGATATCGATGTTCGGATATCCCGAGTGGCTGATGTATATCCGCCAGCATTTGGACAACTTCTTTAAGTTTGATACGTATATCCCATCTACCTATTACATGAATCCGCTGTCGCCACGTGCTGAACATTTCCAGAAGAAATACCGCTGGAACTTCCATCAGGATATGCAGGCCTACCACCAGCGTTATGCTGTGACGGGTTTTGACCAGGCATACTTCATGATAAAAGGACTGCACATGTATGGCAAGCACTTCACGGGAGCATCAGGAATGGTGGGCTATACTCCGCTGCAGACTCCGCTGCACTTTGAACGCATCGGTAATGGCGGCATGCAGAACCGTGCCATTCTCTTCGTACATTATACGAAGGACAACAAGATAGAAACCATCAATTTCTAAAATGTAATAATAAAAAAATGTAAGAATGCAATAATTATGAAGCGTTTGTTTCTCATTTTTTCATTATTCCATTTTTTCTTTGCAACGGCTGTTGCTCAGGTGGGTGAATACCGTAACGACTTGGCTGTGGGTGGTAGTGCCGGCTATGTGATGAGCAATGTGGGTTTCGTTCCCGATGTGCCCCAAGGACAGTTGGGAGGTATTACGGCAGGTTTGACAGTGCGCTATACCTGCGAGAAATATTTTAACAGCATCTGTGCTATCCTTGCCGAGGTAAACATAACCCAGGCAGGATGGAAAGAGAAAATTATGGACGTTGACGACAATCCCGTATACTATGCCGATGATGTCAACAAGGTAGATCCGCTGAGCTATGAGCGCAAGATGACCTATGTACAGATTCCCTTCATGGCACGACTGGGGTGGGGACGTGAGCGCAAGGGCTTGCAGGCTTTTATCCAGGCTGGCCCGCAGATAGGCGTGTATCTTAACGAGTCTGTGAAGTCGAATATCGACTTGACGCGTGGCGTGGCTAATGCCCGTGCGTCGCAGGTCGTGGCACAGGACACGCTGGGGATACAGAACAAGTTTGACTACGGTATTGCTGCTGGTGGCGGCATAGAACTGTCCATTCCCAAGGTGGGACACTTCATTCTGGAGGGCCGCTACTATTACGGTCTGGGCAATATCTTCAAGAATTCGAAGAGTGACTATTTCGGCAAGTCCAACCACGGACAAATAGTCATCAAGGCCACCTATCTCTTCGATATTGTCAGAACACGAAATCCTAAAATAAAATAAGAAAAATTATGTTTGAAAATCAACCGAAAGGTCTTTTTGCGTTGGCACTGGCCAACACGGGCGAGCGCTTTGGTTACTATACCATGCTGGCTGTCTTTGCCCTGTTTCTGAGAGCTAACTACGGATTGTCTCCCGCTATGGCAGGTACCATCTATAGTGCGTTCCTTATGTTAGTGTATTTCTTCCCGCTCATCGGTGGTATGATGGCCGACAAGTTCGGCTTCGGAAAGATGGTGACAACGGGTATCATCATCATGTTTGCAGGCTATCTGCTGTTGTCGGTACCCCTTGGTGGCGATAGCGTGGCATTGGCCGTGATGCTGGCTGCCCTGTTACTCATAGGCTTTGGAACAGGTCTGTTTAAGGGTAATCTGCAGGTCATGGTGGGCGACCTCTATAATGATCCGCAGTATAAGGACAAGCGCGATGCTGGTTTCTCCATCTTCTATATGGCTATCAACATCGGTGCCTTGTTTGCTCCTACTGCCGCCATCAAGATAAAGGAGTATGCAGAGACTTCGCTGGGCTATAGCTCTAACGATGCCTACCATTTTTCTTTTGCTGTAGCTTGTGCATCGCTCATTCTGTCTATTGCCATCTATTATCTCTTCCGCAGCACGTTCCGTCATACGGAGGGTGGCGCAAAGAAGGACGCCAAGACTGCCGATGCCGCACCCGTTGAAGAGTTGTCGAAAGAAGAAACCAAGCAGCGTATTGTGGCACTATGTCTGGTGTTTGCTGTTGTTATCTTCTTCTGGATGGCCTTCCACCAGAACGGACTGTCGCTGACCTACTTTGCGGACGAGTTTACCGCTCAGTCGGCTGAAGGCTTGCAGGCTATGTGCTTCAATGTGTGGAACTTGGTAGCTGTTATCTTTATTGTCTATGCATTGTTCTCACTGTTCCAGTCGAAGACTGGTAAGGCTAAGGGCATCTCTGCTGTTGTCATTATTGCTGCACTGGCTTTCCTCTGTCTGTCGTACGATGCCGATGGCAGCGTGACGGTTTCTGCACCTATCTTCCAGCAGTTCAACCCGTTCTATGTGGTAGCCCTGACGCCAGTGTCGATGGCTATCTTCGGTTCGTTGGCTGCTAAGGGCAAAGAGCCCTCTGCTCCTCGTAAGATTGCTTACGGTATGATTGTGGCTGCTATCGCTTATGCACTGATGGCCTTTGCTTCATTCGGCCTGCCCATGCCTCAGACTGAGATGGGAGCTGACGGCAATCCTGTAGCTGTTCATGTGGCTGACGTCACACCTAACCTGCTGATTAGCGTCTATCTCGTGCTGACCTTCGGTGAGCTGTTGCTGTCGCCCATGGGTATTTCTTTTGTTTCGAAGGTGGCACCTCCCAAATATAAGGGTATGATGATGGGTGGTTGGTTCGTGGCTACCGCCATTGGTAACCAGCTCGTTGTCGTTGGTGGTCTGCTCTGGGGCGCTGTTCCCCTCTGGGTATGCTGGAGCGTATTCCTGGGCGTCTGCCTCGTTGCTGCCATCTTCATGTTTGCTATGATGAAGCGCCTGGAGAAGGTGTGCTGATAATGCTTAATGCTTAATTAACAGATGCTTTCATTCATCCCATTCCTCGTACTGATAGTACTCGTCACGTGTTGCATTGCTGTCTTTGGTAATGCAACACTTGATGGTGCTTCGCAGGTGTCGCTCTTGGTGGCTTCTGCGGTGAGTGTGCTTGTAGGGCATTTCTCAAAAAGACTGGAATGGGAGAAACTGGAGAAAGAGATTGCAGCAAAGGTTGCCAGCTGTGTGCCGGCAATTATCATCCTGCTGCTTATTGGTGCCATCGGTGGTACATGGATGGTGGCGGGTATCGTACCTACCATGATATACTATGGCATGCAGATTATACAGCCAGAGATTTTCCTTGTTAGTAGCAGCGTGCTCTGTGCATTGGTGAGTCTGATGATTGGCTCGTCATGGACAACGGTAGCTACCATCGGTTTGGCGCTGATGGGCATTGGCAAGGCTCATGGCTTTGACGACGGATGGATAGCAGGCTCCATCATTACGGGAGCCTATTTCGGCGACAAACTGTCGCCGCTGTCGGACACCACGGTGCTGGCATCGAGCGTATCAGGAACACCTCTGTTTACGCATATCCGCTATATGCTCTACACCACAGTACCCACCTTCCTGATTTCATTAACTATCTTCCTCATTGCTGGCTTTACGATGGACGTCTCTGGACATGGCAACGTCGCTGAGTTTATGGATGGCTTACAGCATACCTTTGTCATCTCTCCGTGGCTGCTCATCGTTCCTGTGCTGACAGGCATTATGATTGCTCGCAGATGGCCATCGATGGTGGTGCTGTTTTTGGCAATACTGCTGGCGGTCGTCGTGGCTTTGCTGGTGCAGTCAGATCTGGTATACACCATATCGGGTGAAGGGAGTAGGGGGCTCTTGCAGTCGTACAAAGGTATGATGCGTGTATGCTATGATAGTACTGACATTGATACAGGAAACAGCATGCTCAACGAACTGGTGCATACCAGTGGTATGTCGGGTATGATGCCTACAGTCTGGCTGATTATCTGTGCACAGACCTTTGGTGGTGCTCTGACGGCTACAGGGCAGCTGCAGGACTTGATGCGACTTGTGCTGCGCTTTGTCAGAGGAACGGCATCGTTAGTAGCATCAACAGTAGGCACGGCGCTGTTCTGTAATATCGCCACTGCCGACCAGTATCTGTCTATCATGCTCTCCTGCTCGGTATTCAAGGACTCCTACCGTGAGCGTGGCTATGAACCGCAGCTGCTGAGTCGTTCGTGTGAGGATGGTGCCACAGTAACTTCTGTGTTGATTCCGTGGAATACGTGTGGCTTGACGCAGAGCACCGTATTGGGTGTTGCCACATTGACTTATCTGCCATACTGCTTCTTTAACTACCTGTCGCCGCTGATGAGTATCTTCATCGCATCGACAGGGTGGAAAATCAAGAGAGCATGTTCCTGAGTCTGTTGTTGACAGGTTTCCTGACGCTCGTTGAACTGAACTGTGAGAACATGTTCGATTGTCAGCATGACTCACTAAAAGACGATGTGGAATGGATGCCTGAAGGTAAGCGGAAGTGGATACCTGCTCGTTATTGGCGTAAGCTGAATCATATCGGGCAGGAGATACTTTCTTGTCAGCAAGAGGGCGTGCCAGATCTTGTGGCATTGGTAGAAGTAGAGAATGACAGTTGCCTTTTTGACCTGACGAGGCGCTCACTGTTGCGTGGCGCTGGCTATGAGTATCTGATGACGCAGTCGCCTGATGTGCGAGGCATTGATGTCGCTTTGCTTTATCAGCCTATGACGTTTCGCCCCATCTGTTATGACTATCTGGATGTGACACCGTTAGAAGGTATGCGCCCTACCCGCGACATCCTTTATGTCAAGGGGGAGACACTGAAGGGAGATACGTTGCACATCTTTGTTGTTCATGCGCCCAGCCGTTTTGGTGGCGAGAAGCACTCGCGGCCCAATCGCCAAATTGTTGCTGACCGCGTGATGGGTGTTGTCCGTCAGTTATCTGCTGAGGCTAAAGTCATCATTGTCGGAGACTTCAATGACGGGGCTACAGATGCTGCCTTGCGCTTCATGGAAAACGGTGGTATGCATAATGTGACAGCTAAGGCCATAGGGGCACATGGTGCCAAGGCAACCTATCGCTATCAAGGGGTATGGCAGAGCATCGACCATGTCTTTGTCAGCACAGCGCTTGTCGATTGCGTCGACAAGGCTTTTATCAACGATGCCCCCTTCCTGTTGGAAGAAGACAAAAAATACGGAGGAGTAAAACCCCTCCGTACCTTTAATGGTTATCGTTACCAGCGTGGTTTCAGTGACCATTTGCCGCTGGTGGTGCGTTTCATAAATTAGAATGCCGGCATATCAGTAGCGTCCTGCTTCTTGACAGCTATGCACTCCATCTCTATGAGCCATCCTGCACGACATACTGGAGCGTGGACGATGATGCGTGGATGATGGGGAAAACGCTCGTCATACATGCGGTTGACGATGGCATAGTCGGCAACATCGCGCAGATAGACAATCATCACAGCCACATCTTCGTATCCACAATCGGCTTCTTTTAGCAATGCTTCCACATTGTCCCACATGCGGTGGGTCTGTTTCACGATGTCCTTCGGATGCTCTATCTGTCCCTTGTTGTTGATGCTGGCAGTACCAGAGATGATGACGTGTCGGCGATCGGCATAGTCAACATACGTACCACGCTCAAAGCTGACACCATAGTCGCTGGTGCGGTTCAGATGGGTAGGCGCATATAAATAATGTACCTGTTCTTTTTTTATACCTGCTATGGCATAGTTGTCCATCTGTGTCATCACTTGTGGGTCGCAGGCTCGACCACCGATGCCTGTTGAGGCAATGTAGTGGGTGTCTTCTGTGAGTCCTTGTGTGAAGAATACCTTGTTGCGGGCAGCTACCACACCAGCGTAGTTGACATCGACATCATTGACGAAAAGCCACGTACGGATGCAGTTGTCGGCCAGTGTACAACCCTCCTGTGCCAGTTGCATGACATACTCATTGAAGAGCAGGCGTGTCTGGTACTCAGAGTTCTGAGCCGTGTTGTGCGCTGAGGCATTCCACAAATGGCGGAAGTCACCATGGGCAACTTCATAGAGCCCGCTGGACAATTGGCGGCTGCTGACATTCGTCATCAGGTATACCCACAGTCCAATCTTGGAACCATCGAGGGGAGCCTGCCCAATGATGCTCTTGGCACAGTCGCTGGTGTCTGCCAGCAGTACGTCGTCAGCCTGGTTGGCGACATCGCTGAGGAAGTAGCGCTTCAGCACAGCGGTGGCCCCCTGCAGTTCGGTAGCCTTCAGTTGCTCATAGCTGTCGAGTACGGCATCCAGCTGTTGCTGGAATGTCCGCCCGTCAGCCTTGGCGTGTATCATGACGTGGTATTCTGTTACCTCGCCATCACTGGTGAAACTGAATACCTCAGCCAGTGCATTGTCTGTTTTAACGTTCTTGTTCACAGCTGTTTACTTGATATTCGGTTCTTCCAATCCCAGTCCCTTCTTCTTGTCGACAGCCTTCAGTACCAGACCCAGCAGCAGGGCGGCAACACCTAACGATGCCAGCATGATTAGTGGTGCGGTATAGTTGAGCTCTGTAGCACTGGTGCCCTCAGGGTTGGTGGCATCAAGCACTTTACCGATGAGCAGGGGGAACAGCCACAGACCAATATTCTGAATCCAGAAAATCAGAGCGTATGCAGAACCAATAACTTTGGCATCAACCAACTTGGGAACGCTGGGCCACAGTGATGCAGGTACCAACGAGAATGATGAACCGAGAACGAGGATAGTGACGTAGGCGATAACGATTCCACCAGTGGCGCTACCCTTGAATAAGGGGAGGATGAAGGCAAACGTCAGGTGACAGAAGATAAGCAGCAAGGAACCCAACATCAGCATGCTAACGGCCTTTCCGTGATGATCCAGATACTTGCCCAAGATGGGGGTAATGAGCACTGCCAACAGGGGGAATACAGCGAAGATGCTACCTGCCGTCTGCTGCATGAAGCCCATATAGCAGTAGGTGATAAGTCCCAGAATGCTGAGACCCAGCAGTCCGTACTTCTTGTTCTTGGCTTCTTGGAAGTTGCTGGCAAAACCTGTGGCAGCCACAAAGAGCATCAAAGCGTATTGAATATAGGTGACAGTATCTGTAGCCCAGAAAGAGTCGGCATCGGGGGCAACCAGTGTCAGGTTGCACTGCAGCATGTTGACAGCATACTTCTGGAAGGGGAAGATGGCGCTATAGTAGAGTACGCAGAGCAGGGCTACCAACCAGAAACCACTAGAGGTGAGAATCTGACCGAGGTCGCTAATCTTGAAGGGATCGTCCTTCTCTTCTGCCTCACCAGTCTGTGCGTCGAGTTTCTGGTCCATGACGAAGTAGACGATGGTCATGATGAGGGCGATGCACATCAGTACCACACCAAAAGCTACAGAACGGCTCACGCTGACAACACCACCCAGACGGGCAAAGAACGGTGAGAAGATCATACAGGTGGCTACACCCAGACGGGCCAAGGCCATCTCAGAACCCATAGCCAGTGCCATCTCGCGACCTTTGAACCACTTGACGATACCACGGCTAACGGTGATACCTGCCATCTCACAGCCACAGCCGAAGATCATGAAGCCGCAGGCAGCAAACTTTGCTGAGGCGGGCATGCCCTGATAGAACGGTGAGACACCTAACTCGTCAAACAGAGGTATGTAGTTGAGGTTGTTGGTAAACCAGGTCTCTAGTCCGCTACCTACGAAACCATCGCTGACGGCATACCACTTGATGCAGGCACCAATGAGCATGACGGCAGCACTAAGGACGGCAGTAAAACGAACACCCATCTTGTCGAGGATGATACCTGCGAAAATGAGGAAGAAGGCAAACACGTTCAGGAATACCTCTGAACCCTGCATGGTTCCGAAGGCGGTAGAATCCCAGCCACGGGTTTCCTGCATCAGGTCCTTGATAGGCGAGAGGATATCCATGAAGATATAGCTGCAGAACATGGCCATGGCCAACAGCAGCAGGGCGGTCCAGCGCATAGCAGCACTGTCGCGAAGTGTTTTTTGAATTGCTTGTGTCATTTCTGTTTATTATTTTTTCGATTTCTGATTTCTGATCTATTTCAGCCACTTGTCAAGCCAGTCGAAGTAGGTGCGCTGCCAGAGAATACCGTTCTGTGGTTTCAGTACCCAGTGGTTCTCGTCAGGGAAGATGAGCAACTCAGCAGGGATGCCTTTCATGCGAGCAGCATTGAAGGCCGACATGCCTTGTGTGGCATTGATGCGGTAGTCCTTCTCGCCGTGGATGACAAGGATAGGTGTGTCCCACTTGTCAACAAAGCGATGGGGAGAGTTCTCGTAGGTCTTCTTGGCACGTGCTGTCTGGTCTTTGTTCCAGTAGGCATCGTCGTACTCCCAGTTAGAGAACCAGTTTTCCTCAGTCTCAGTGTACATCGCTTCAAGGTTGAAAGCGCCATCGTGGGCAATGAAACACTTAAAGCGCTTGTCGTGGTGACCTGCCAGATAGTAAACGGAGAAACCGCCAAACGAAGCACCAACAGCGCCAAGACGGTTCTTGTCGACGTACGACAGGTTGTTGCTTGAAAAGTCGATGGCTGACAGATAGTCGTTCATGCACTGTCCTGTCCAGTCGCCAGAGATTTCCTCAAGCCACTCCTGGCCAAAGCCAGGCAGACCACGGCGATTGGGGGCGACGACAACATAGCCTTGTGAGGCCATGATGAAGAAGTTCCAGCGGTAGCTCCAGAACTGAGAGACAGGACTCTGAGGACCACCTTCGCAGAAGAGCAGGGTGGGGTACTTCTTGTTCTTGTCGAAGTTGGGTGGCAGAATAACCCATGTGAGCATCTCCTTGTCATCGGTGGTCTTTACCCAATACTGTTCTACAGAGGGCTTGTCCAACTGGTCAAGGATGTGCTTGTTGACTTCCGTAATCTGTTGCTTTGATGTCTTTGCCATGGTCTTGCCAGGGGTAACGATATAGAGGTCGGCAGGAGTCAGGAATGAGTGCTGCTCTGCCAGAATCTGTTTGTCGTTCAGCATCTGCAGCGAGCCAAAGTCTGCCCATTCGTTGCTCAACTGAGTGACCTCGCCCTTTAGATTGGTGCGATAGAGGTTCTCGGTAGCATGCCATACACCAATGAAATAGATGGTGCGTGAATCGGAAGCCCAGCAGAAATCGTCTACGCTGGAGTCGAAACTCTCTGTGATGTAGGTCTTTGCGTTTGCTGCAGGTTCCTTAGCCAACTCGTTGAGGTCGTAGACACATAAGCGGTTGCGGTCACTCTCGTAGCCATCGCGCTTCATGGAGAGCCAAGCAACATAGCGTCCGTCGGGAGAGAACTTGGGGTTGACGTCGTAGCCGACATTAAAGTCTGCCAGCTTCTTGTTGATAAACTGGTCTTTCAGCGTCTTCGTAGGATTGCAGGTACCATCGGGTGAACCCACGTAGCCACCATCGGTCATGGCACCAAATTCACAACCATTCTTGCAGAGGTTTCTTGTCTTATTCAGATCTCTACTTTCAACATCATAAAGGAAAATGTCGCTGTCGGTAGAGATGCTATAGCTGATGCCAGTTTTCGTACGGCAAGTGAAAGCGATGAATTTCGAATCAGGGCTCCATGCCAACTGTTCCATGCCACCGAAGGGCTCCATTGGGCATTCGTAGGGTTCACCCTCAAGGATGTCAATACCATCAGAGGCAACGTTACAACCGTTACCTACGGAGAAAACGAAGGGGTGCTGGATGCTCTCCACATAGTGGTCCCAGTGGCGGTACATCAAGTCTGTTACCAAACGACCGGTAGCCTTAGGCAGGTCTGTGGGGTTCTGCTTGATAATCT
>Ga0310691_10006147_pt1 | contig 12890 bp, 9 predicted proteins | sample 176DNAGHGlowgp2_FD_203887 | JGI IMG/M metagenome (GOLD analysis project Ga0310691, IMG submission 203887) | Sheep rumen microbial communities from Palmerston North, Manawatu-Wanganui, New Zealand - 1766 DNA GHGlow gp2 (v2) (version 2) | ecosystem: Host-associated > Mammals > Digestive system >... | reverse complement strand
CGCGCCAGAGCACGGGATCCTCAAAGCGGCCATCTACCTTAGGATATACGGTGCCGTCGGAGAGCTGGCGCCAGGTGCTGAGACCGTCGCTGCTGGCCCAGATGCCGCCACCTCGGCATACCATAAGCCACGAGCCGTCAGGACGACGGGCGAAGGAGAGGTTGGAGAGTCCTTCGATGATAGGCTTTCCCTGCGGGTCGAAGTCGAACTGGCCGTAGGTCCAAGGGCCGTTGATTGAGGGGGCTGTATAACGTCCGTCGATGACATAGAGGACGTATGTGCCGTTGTCTGTGCGGTAGATTTCGGGGTTATGTCCGCGTCCGATGACTTCCTTGGGTCTGAACGGGCCGTGCATTGTGGGGCCTACAGCGTGAATTACCCAAGAGTTGGGCCAGTACATGTGTCCTTTGGGAGAGGCTTCGGGCCAGGCAGCCACGAAATGGTGCCACAGGCCGTCGTCGCCAAGCACGATGTTTCCGCCCCAGTAGCTCCATGAGGCGTCCTCGATGCCGTTGTCCAAGAGGCGCGGGCGCACGGAGTCGGCACCCCACACATCGCTACGCAGGTCTTTTCCTTCCATCGGCAGGAAACGGTCCATGAAACGGGCGCCCTTGACCAGTTGAGTCCATTCAGCAGGTCGCTTCCTGTCTGTGACTTGTGCGCTGGCGCTCAGGGCAAAGACGGCCACCGCTGCTAAGGTAATTAGTCTTTTCATTTTTGCTTAGATCGTTTTGAACGCGTAGCCCTCGCCTTGTAGCCATTCGAGGCTCGGGGCGAGGACTTTTTTCAGTTTATCTATACTGCGGAGTGAGTCGTGGAAGGTGATGATAGAGCCGGGGCGGGCATATTGCCGCACGTTGGCATAGACCTCGTCGGCGGTGAGGTTACGGCTGTAATCGCGGGTGACGAGGTCCCACATCACGATGGTGTAGCCCTGGCGACGTATGGCGAGGTACTGAAGCCCTCGCATCCAGCCGTGGGGCGGACGGAAGAGGGGCGGCAGGATACTCGCTTCCAGCGGGGCGCGGTCGGCGTCGCCGTAGGCCTCTTCCATTATCTCCAGCGTCTTCATGGTGTTGGCGAGATAGTTCTTCGAGAGCCATCGCAGTCCGCCGATGTGGTTGAAGGTGTGGTTACCGACGCGATGCCCCTCGGCCACGACGCGGCGGAAGAGCTCGGGGTATTTGCGCACGTTGTCCCCAACCATGAAGAAGGTGGCCTTGATGCCGTAGCGAGCCAGCGTGTCCAGTATGAAGGGCGTAGCCTCGGGGATTGGGCCGTCGTCAAAAGTGAGATAGACGGCCCTCTCCTCGGGATTCATCCTCCACAGGGCGTGGGGGTATAGCCATCGCAGGTAGGCTGCTGGTTGCTCTATCAGCATATCAGGTCAATAATCGTAGGAGCGCTCCTGGAGCATCTTGCCGTAGAGCTGCAGGGCCATGTCATATTTCTCCACGTTCTTCGTGTCGCCACATTCCTCCAGGATCTTGACAGCATCGTTGAGCTGGTAGAGCTGGTACATCATTTCGTCGGAGCTGAAGCGGCTGGCAGAGAGCGAGCTGTACCAAGAGCAGTACTCGGAAGAAATCTTGGCCACATCTGCGGCTATCTGTGAGGCGGCTTCTTTTTTGCCGACTTGTACCAGCACTTTGGCCAAGTCGATAGAACCGCTCTGATAGTTGTGGGGAACGGTGGTGGAGGGGATGACCTCAAGGGCTTTGAGGGCTACCTCGGCGGCACGCTCTTTCTTGCCTTCGCGCAGCAGCTGACTGGCGAGCATGGAGAACATACGGCGGTGGGTGTAACACATGCGCATCACCGTCTCATCGAGATAGATGTCCGGGTTATCGATGCCTCCGAAGCGGAACTTGTGCATCAGGTTGTCGTACATCTTGTCCGTGTCGATGCGCTTGCCGCTCTGCTTGGTGTTGAAGGGCGTGATGCGGTTGACGAGACCTTCCTGCACGAAGTTGTCACCCAGATTGCCGTAGTTGTCCTGACCTACGGTGATGGCGACGTAGAGCGGGCGCACCCAGTTGCAGCGGGCCAGCATCTCGTACATCATCATCTCGTTCTTATATACGGCGCGCTTGCCCTTGAGACTGATATGCATAACGTCGGGGATGGAGTCGCCTGCAATCATCATCCCGGAGCGGCGCACAGCCTCCTTGTCTATGGTCACCACCATGGAATCGGTGGGGAATATCTGCATATCGGGGTTCTCGTTGAGTATCCAGCGGTCGATGATAGTGCTGAGCTCGTAGGGGTTGTCGCCAAGCAGCTCGCGGCAGGTCTCGGGGTCGTCCTTGTAGTATTCGATGGCCTGCTCCAGAGTGCCGGGGCTGACGCGGATGCCCTCTCGCTTACCGGCCACGTACTGATAACGTGTCCACTTGATAGGCACGCTGGGCGAGTCGTAGGCGGGTCGGCGCATCTGGTCTATGTACCAGTCGGTCTGCAGGTAAGAGAGGTTGCAGACGCGGGCGTCGGTGCGGAAGGACTCGGTCTCCTGGGCGTACCAGAGCGGGAAGGTGTCGTTGTCGCCGTTGGTGAAGATGATGGGGTTGCCCTCCTCCTGGAGCGACATCAGGTAGTTGCGTCCGAAGTCGCGGCAGGTGTAGCGGCCGCTGCGGTCGTGGTCGTCCCACGTCTGCGAGGCCATCTGTACGGGAACCAAGAGGGCGATAAGGCTGATCAGAGCTCCGAGCATCTCCTTGCCTGTGTGCCGGTTGATGAAGTCGCTGATGGCAGCGGCTCCGAGGCCAATCCAGATGGCGAAGGCATAGAACGAGCCGGCATAGGCGTAGTCGCGCTCACGCGGCTGCATCGGTGTCTGGTTCAGATAGACCACGATGGCGAGACCCGTCATGAAGAAGAGGAAGAAGACCACCCAGAACTGCTTTACGCCAAGGGCGGCTTCATTGCCACCATCAGAAATCTGCGCCGGCTTCTTATACACCTGCCAGAACAGGCCGAGCAGACCGAGCAGGAGGGGCAGGCAGTAGAAGACGTTGCGGCCCTTGTTGTTGCGCAGGTCACTGGGCAGTTTGCTCTGGTCACCCAGACGCCAATTGTCGATGAACGGGATGCCGCTGAGCCAGTTGCCGTGCTCCAGTTCGCCGTTGCCTTGTATGTCGTTCTGGCGGCCTGCGAAGTTCCACATGAAGTAGCGCCAGTACATGAAGTTCACCTGATATGAGAGGAAGAAGCGGATGTTCTCCAACTGCGACGGCACCTTCACCATGATGTGCTCACCGCAGCGGTCGAACGGCACACTCTTGCCTTCCACACCGCCCATCCAGTCCTCGTAGGCCTGGGCGTGGCGGTCGCTGTACATACGCGGGAAGAGCATGTTCTGAGCATAGACGTAGGAGATGTCGTGACGCTGTATCTCGTAGCGGTCGGGCTCGTCCGGCGTAGCCTTCTCCTTACGCTGCCACACGGCGGCTCCCTCCTTGCTCACGGGCACGCAGTAGCCGCCCTCGGCTTTCAGCTTCACCTGGCTCGTATAAGCCTGTCCGTAGAGAAGGGGGCGGTCGCCATACTGCTCACGGCTCAGGTACTGGCCCAGGGTGAAGATGTCCTCGGGTGAGTTCTGGTCCATAGGAGTGTTGGACGTAGAGCGGATTACGATGAGGGCATAAGACGAGTAGCCTATCATTATCATCAGCATACACAGGAGCGAGGTGTTCATCAGTCGCGAAGAGACCAGATATAGGCCCTTGCGCTTGATGTCCAAAACTATCCAGAGGACGGCAAGGACGGCAACGCCAAGCACCACGCTGGTCCATCCGTAGCTGTAGAACGGGATGCCCAACATGGCCACACTGGCCAGATAAGCGGCGTTCATGCGCAGACGGTTGCGCTCGGCCATAGTCTCCCAAACGGCCCAAAGCACCACAGCCACAAGGCAGATGATATAGATAATAAGGCCGGTGTTGAAGGGGCAGCCGAGTTCGTTCACGAAGAGCAGCTCGAACCAGCCGCCCACCTTCACGATGCCCGGCACAATGCCGTAGAGCACGGCAGCCACGAGCACGAACGAACCGCAGAGGGCTATGAGCGAGCCCTTCACGTTGGCCTGCGGGTAGCGCTTGTAATACCATATAAGTACGAGCGCGGGCAGACACAGCAGGTTCAGCAGGTGAACGCCTATGGACAGACCTGTCAGGTAGGCGATGAGGATTAGCCAGCGGTCGGCGTGAGGCTTGTCGGCGTTATCCTCCCATTTCAGCATCAGCCAGAAGACGATGGCGGTGAAGAGGCTCGAATAGGCATATACCTCACCCTCGACGGCAGAGAACCAGAAGGTGTCGCTGAAGGTGTAGGCCAGAGCGCCCGTCATAGCGGCAGCCTCAACGGTGATGAGCTGTCCCCAGGTGCTCACCCACCCGTTGGTGCAAAGCAGTTTGCGGGCCAAGTGCGAGATGGTCCAGAAGAGGAACATGATGCAGAGCGCACTAAACAGAGCACTCATGATATTCACCATCAGAGCCACCTGCGACGGGTCATCGACCAGCTGCGTGAACAGATTACCAGTGAGCATGAAGAACGGTGCTCCGGGCGGGTGACCCACTTCGAGCTTGTATGCTGTGGTTATGAACTCGGGACAGTCCCAGAACGAGGCCGTCGGCTCAACCGTGCTGCAATAAACGAAGGCGGCAATGAGGAACGCCGTCCAGCCCAGCAGGTTATCAATAAGCCTAAATTGCTTCATAATTATTAATTTATTTATTAATGTTTTTATGTCGGGCCCACCCCCACCCCTCCCAAGGGAGGGGAGATGGGAGATCTGCGCGATTAAGATTATGCTCGGGTCTTTTCGGGGTGCAAAGTTAGCATATTATTCTGATATTTGAGGCACATAGTGCAAAATAAACATATAAATAGCCAATTTTGACGTATTATAACCTATTTTTCACCCGTTGAGCGCCATCCGGGGAAGATACTGAGCGGCACAATCACGAATCCGAGCCACGCCACGAGAGGCGCCACCCGTATGCGGCGAGCGGCGAACACGCCCTCCAACGGAATCGGTTTGTAGCGTCCTCCAGGCTCACTTTTCACGTCGCGCGGGGGCAACATCAGCAGCATCCCCACGACAATAAGCGTCACTCCCGCCGCAAGCACACATACGTTCGCTCGGCGGATTCGCAACGGAGCCCTCCGACTGTCGGCAGCTCCTCGTTTTCTTTCATTTGATCGTTTCATAAGTCTTGCCTTTACGTTAAGCGGCGCAAAGGTAAGGCTACTATCCGCGCACAGCCAAATTATTTGTCTGACATTTGTCTGACATTTGCCTTCCAGCTGTCTGACATTTAACTGTCAGCTATGTTTAAACCGAACAAAATGCTTTATAACTCAACTAATTATACGAATAGAACGAATAATCAGAAGCTGAGAGATTTTTCATTAACCCAAGAGGCAGAATGCACTCAAAGCTGAAACAGAACAGGTCTGATATTGGGGAAACAATCCTAATATTCAGGAGCAGATTATATTAGGTGCAGTAGCAGAACATGTTCGATGCAGGAACAGAATATGTTCGATGCTGGAACAGAACATGTTCGATGCCGGGGCAAATTCGTTTAGACCCTGAAGCAAAATCCATTCGCTCAGGGAGGGAAATAAAATTCTCGGCGTGGTTTTATCAATTCTTGACGCGGATTCAATAATCCTCGGCGTGGATTATTGAATTCATGGGCTGGATTTATATCTTTGCATCCCCTCTCTTACTCATCATAACAAGGAGGCAAAACCATCCCTTTTACGCCGCAAAGGTACAACAAAAATACGGAATATGCAAGGGCTTTGCCTAAAAAACATGCAATTGATAAGCTTCGCCGCGCAGACAGTCGATACGGAGGCCGCCGGCCTCCTCTAACACGGGTTTCAGGCGACGGATGAGGGTGTAGAGAGTGGCAGAGGCATCTGGCTTACGGGGCCAGAGGCGGTCGCATATCTCGCGCTGGGTGAGGCGATGGTCGGGAGCTGCGAGGAACATTTCCATAAGAGTGAGTTGCATCGGAGTCAGATGGATGCGTGTGCCGCCCACATAAAACGAGCGGGTAGCCTCAACGTAGGTAAGATTACCAAGCGCCAAGCCTTCAACAGCGGATGAGCGTTGCCCCGAGAGGCTAAGACTAAGCATCAGCCAAAGGGCGGCAAGAGCTGCTAAGGTGCCTGCAGCACGTTGGTCTGAGAGTTTCCAAAGACGCACCAGAGTCAATCCCGTTCCTGCCTTCAACCGCGTCCCGCCCCGCTCGTCGTCACTTACGGCAAGGGCAAGGAAAGCGGTGTCACGCAGAGCCTCCATCTGTATATTATCGCGGTAAGTGCGTATCGTGTCGGTATCTATGCGATCCTGCTGGCAAGTTTCGACGGTAAGAGCAAGAGCTCTATCGACATCTGCCTGCGCCCGTCGCTCGGTACGCATCATACTTTCTATTCCAGCCGTTACAGAACTGCCCAACAGGAGCAGGAAAACGGCTATTGCGCTGTATTGACTAATGTTCAGTTTCATAGTTTTCGGAAGGTTAGGGTGGTGTCGGCGGCCTGAAGGATAAGGGTTGAGCCGTTGAGACGGTTTATGTGGAAGCGGGCATTGAGGGTGTGTATGCCCCAGATGTCGAGGAGGCCGGCGGACATCTCAGAGGGCGTTATCCATGTGTCGTCGTCCGCGTTGGAGCTGTGCTTGGAGTTGTGGGCGAAGTCATAGAAAAGGAGGCTGTCGCCCTCGTGCGAGAAGTGCGCATAGTAGCGGTTCTGGTTGTGATCCCACTCGGAGAGGTGCAGCTGAATGCTGAGGTATGCGCGGTCGGCCTTCACGTCACGCGTTCCGGCGGGCGTCTCTATGGTCATTATCTGCCACAAGCCGTCCAGCACTCCGTTTATCGGCACCTTGTCACAGGAGGTGAAGAGAGGAGAGAAAAGAGAAAAGAGAAGAAGAGAAAAAATAAAGGACAGAGAAAAAAGTATTCGTTTCATTTGTATAATTCGTTGAGTTATAATATCAGCCTGTTTGGTTATTATAGGAAGTCTGCCGGGTTAATAATCGAAAGTCTTGCGTATGGAGAGTTGGAAACCCTGACTGTTGCCGAGCAGGGGACCGTGGTCCAGACCGAGGCCGAGCGTACCCTGCCAGCCCTTGGCCCAACGGGGACGGTAGGTGCCTTCGAGAAGGAAATACTGCTGACACATTGGGTCATCGAACGGCTTCTCGTATTTGCCCCAGTTCTTGGTAAAGGAAAGTAGCGCGCGCCAATGCCACTCCTCCGACGGGTCGCCGGAGAGACCTACGTGCCAGGCGCGGACGCGGTTGTTCCTGAAAGTGATGTTATGGTCTGCGTTGTATATGGGCGAAGTCAGGAACGGATGCCCGATTGTCTGCCCGTAGTGTTGCCAGCCGGCATACAGCAGGTGGTTGTAGTAGTTGTCTTGTCCGGCCATAGCGTCGGGGATGTTGTGCGTGCCGTCGTGATAAACGGCTCCGCTCTGGTTGCGTGTGCAGAGGAATTCCAGCTTGGCCGCGCTTAGGAAGGGGTTCTTGGGCAGGGATACGTCTCCGCCGATAAGCATATCGCGGATGCCATACTGAACGGTGAGCATTGAGTGGTCCTCGAAGAAGCGTTCCCAGTAGGCGCGGGCCTGCCATTTCTTGCCGTGATATTTCAGCTGCATCAGGTAACTGCCCAGAGTGTTGCCGGCCGAGTTCGGGTTAGTGCCGTCGGTGGCATCGTCACCCTGACAGGTAAGAGCCTGCCAGAAGGCGCGCAGGTTGGTGTTGTGCTTTATGTCGATGGGCTGGTTGTCGTTCAAGCGTGTTGTCCTCACGTTATAGCTTGTTCCGCCAAACTGCGTAGCCATCTGAATACCGATCTCGTATGTGAGGGGGAAGATGTCCTTGCGGCCGAACTGCCAGAAGAGGGCTTTCTGGTGATAGAGTGTGTGACGGGCATAGCGCGTCGCGGGGGCGTGCCAGGACTCCTGCCACTTGCCGTCGGTCGTTAGGCCGAAGGAGCCGTGCAGTTTCCATCGCCACCAGCCTTTGGTGAAGGGGATATTGAACCAGTCGATATCGAGGCGGGCCTGCGGGATTGGTCGAGCGTTTATGCCCAACATCATCGCGCCGGAAGAGAGCTCGGGCAGTTCGCAAGTCTCCATAGGCTGCTCCTTGGATCCGACCGTCAGGCGCAGCACCTTCCACGCCACCTCGGCGTAGGCCTGCTGAAGCATAAATGTGCGCTCGTGGCCAAAGCCTATGGCTATGTCCGCCGCATAACCCAGCCGCCACGTCCGCCCTGAGTCCGCCTCGATCGGGCGGATGAGGCCGAAGCGCTCGTAATTGGACAACTTGCGTACGGATGCCACTCCGTAGCGATTGGCCGACAGCCACAGCGGGGCATAGTCGCCATGTGCCACAGTTACGGATGCCTCTGCAAACACTTCTGCTCCTGCCCATCGCGACTGCGCGAAGGAGTCGAGAGCGAGCAAAATCAATATGATGGTTATTACGTTGTGCTTCATTAATTAATATATATTTAAGCTTTACTACTCAAGAAAACACCTCAGCAAGCACATTCAGGCTCTTTATTTCGGGAAATTCAGGGACGTGGAGACGATAGAACTCTACCACCGACGACAAAGTGCGGCTCCGGAGAGCTCCGTTGAGATGCACAACCCGCATCTTGCGCACATCCATTCGCAGGAACTTCGGCACAAGGGCCGCCTCCTCCGGCTGCAGATAATGCTTGTGAAGCGGAACCGAGGACGTGAATACCGCGTTCTGCAGGTCGAAGTAATCACCTTCGTGCCAGTCGTCAGCATTAGGATAGAAGCCGAGGAAACGCGAGAGATGCAGCAAGAACACGATGTGGAAGTTGGAGAAATGCTCGTCACATTCGTCAAACCACTCCAGAGAGCTGTGAATATATCGGAACAGCGACGGGTTAGCGGCCTCATTGCGCAAGGCCCTGAAGAGGAACTCGCCGAGGAAGAGGGCTATTGCCGCCTTGTGCGGATTGAAAGGGATAGACCTCCAGGGAAGTGAGAGCGACCACTCGCGCGGTTTCTGGATGGAGTTGCGGCTCGCCTCCCACGTGACATCAACCAGCGTCAGCGGCTGCCACATTACGGCTCGGGGGCCGTTGCGTTTGCCCGACTGCGGCTGGCGCAACATAAAAGAGACAGTCCCACAGGTCTCGGTAAACACCGATACCACCATCTGATTATCACCATAGCGCAGGGCATGGAGCACTATTCCGCGAGACTGTTCCACAGACAGAAGTTTCTAATTATTAATGCGTAAAAGCAACTTTTCAGAGGACAAAAGTACACATTTATGGGATAAATCACAGGCTTTGCGGGTCTTTTTTTGCCAAATAGCAATCTTTTTCCTGAAAATGTTTGGTCAATTCGCTGAAACGCCGTACCTTTGCACCCGCAAAATCAACGACACGTGTAGAAATACGCCAAAACGAGGCCTATTCGTCTATCGGTTAGGACGAGAGATTTTCATTCTCTAAAGAGCAGTTCGACTCTGCTATAGGCTACTATAATTATAACGATAAAAATAAACAAAACGAAATGGCAAATCATAAGTCATCAATCAAGCGCATCCGTCAGGAGCAGAAGCGCAGGCTGCACAACCGCTACTATGCTAAGAATATGCGTGCCGCCGTTCGCCGCTTGCGTGCCATGACCGACAAGGCAGAGGCCGAGCAGCAGTACCCCGTCGTGCAGAAAATGCTCGACAAGTTGGCAAAGGTGAACATCATACACAAGAACAAAGCATCCAACTTGAAGTCCAAGTTGGCCCGTCATATCCAGAAGTTATCGTAATGTGATGTGTCCGCGAGGACAGTAAGCATTAGTCCATAGCAATAATTTCGTATATTTCTTTTGAAGCCGGTACGCCGTGAGGCCTGCCGGCTTATTCTTTTGCGCTCATAATTGGCCTTAACGCACCCACAGCTTTTAATTTTTCACTTTTAATTTTTACTTTTTACTTTTTAATTTGCCATTTGTTTTTGCCGTTCCGTATTTTTTGCGTATCTTTGCGCGCGAATTTAAGGAAAACAACATGATTGAAGAAGAAATCAAGCAGGGCGGTGACTACTCCGCAAGTAATATTCAAGTGTTGGAGGGTCTCGAAGCCGTGCGCAAGCGTCCCGCAATGTATATCGGAGACATCTCCGAGAAGGGACTTCATCATCTGGTCTATGAAACGGTAGATAACTCCATCGATGAGGCGCTGGCAGGCTTCTGCACCCACATCGAGGTGACCATCAACGAGGACAACAGCATAACCGTACAGGACAATGGCCGCGGTATCCCCGTGGATATGCACGAGAAGGAGCACAAGAGCGCCTTGGAGGTCGTTATGACTGTGCTGCATGCCGGCGGTAAGTTCGACAAAGGCTCATACAAGGTGTCCGGCGGTCTGCACGGCGTAGGTGTGAGCTGCGTGAACGCCCTCTCAAAGCACATGATCAGCCAGGTCTTCCGCGACGGCAAAATCTACCAGCAGGAATACGAAAAGGGTAAGCCTCTATACGACGTGAAAGTGGTTGGAGAGACTGATCTGCGCGGCACACGCCAGCAGTTCTGGCCCGACGGATCCATCTTTATCACCACCGAATACAAGTACGACATACTGGCCAACCGTATGCGCGAGCTGGCATTCCTGAACGCCGGCATAACCATAACGCTTACGGACCTGCGGCCTGACAGCGAGGGTAACACCCGCCAGGATGTGTTCTACAGCAAGGACGGACTGCAGGAGTTCGTACGCTATATCGACAGCACCCGCACCCACCTCTTCAACGATGTCATCTACCTGAACACCGAGAAGCAGGGCATACCCATCGAGTGTGCTATCATGTACAACACCGCATACAGCGAGAACCTGCACTCATACGTCAATAACATCAACACCATTGAGGGCGGTACTCACCTGCAGGGCTTCCGCATGGCGCTCACCCGCACCCTGAAGAAGTATGCCGAGGAGCAATGCAGCAAGGAGCTGGAGAAGCTGGAGAAGAACAAGGTGGAAATCTCCGGCGAGGACTTCCGCGAAGGCCTCACCGCTGTCATCAGTATCAAGGTGGCAGAACCTCAGTTCGAGGGACAGACCAAGACCAAGCTCGGAAACAGCGAGGTGGCTGGTGCCGTGCAGCAGGCCGTTGGCGAGGCTCTCAGCAATTATCTTGAGGAGCATCCGAAGGAGGCCAAGCTCATCGTCGATAAGGTTATCCTGGCCGCAACGGCCCGTGTGGCTGCACGTAAGGCACGTGAGAGCGTACAGCGCAAGTCTCCGATGAGCGGCGGCGGTCTGCCCGGCAAACTGGCCGACTGCTCCGACCGCGATCCCGCCAACTGCGAGATGTTCATCGTCGAGGGTGACTCTGCAGGCGGTTCAGCCAAGCAGGGACGCAACCGTCACTTCCAGGCTATCCTGCCTATCCGAGGCAAGATCTTCAATGTGGAGCGTGTGATGTGGCACAAAGCCTTCGAGCACGAGGAGGTGAACAATATCATTCAGGCTCTCGGCGTGCGCTACGGACTCGGCGAGGACAGCAAGGAAGCCAACTACGACAAACTGCGCTACCACAAGGTCGTAATCATGACCGATGCCGATGTCGATGGCTATCACATCGACACCCTTCTGATGACTCTCTTCTACCGCTATATGCCCGAACTCATCCAAAACGGACACCTATACATCGCTACCCCGCCCCTCTATCGCTGCCGCAAGGGTAAGATCGAGGAGTACTGCTACAACGAGGTGCAGCGTATGCAGTTCCTGGCCAAGTACAACGACGGTTCGGAAGAGGGCGTAAAAACCCAGCGATTCAAAGGTCTTGGTGAGATGAATCCCGAGCAGCTCTGGGAGACCACAATGAACCCCGAGACACGTCTCCTGAAGCAGGTGACTATCGAGGATGCAGCAGGTGCCGACTACGTATTCTCAATGCTTATGGGTGAGGATGTAGGTCCGCGCCGCGAATTCATCGAGAAGAACGCCAACTACGCCAAGATTGACGCATAACGCAAATCTGCGTAAGCTCCAAATAACAAGAAACGAGGCTGTGTCGCTCTTTGGACACAGCCTCGTTTACTTTTATAGACCCAAATCTATCGATATTGGCCTAATGACGGATTCTGGTTAAACCTCGATCTTATCCAGATTAGACAGCGTGTGGAGGCGTCGCATCGCGGCATCGTCACCTTTGGGACAGATCATAAGCACGCCGCCCTCTTCGGCTATTACGAAGCCATCCAAGCCGGAGATCATAGCCTGACGGCCTGAAGACAGGCGCACGATGTTACCGGTAGCGTTGTCAAACAGCGCCTCACAATGAATGGTAACATTCTCGCGGCCATCAACCTTGACGTCTGTGGGCGGTTGGGGGGTGTTGCCGCTCACTCCGGCAACGGCGTCCTCGCCAACAGAGAGCCACGAGCCCACGTCGGCCCATCCGAAGCGGCAGGGCATAATATAGCTGTGGCCCGTATGCTCGAGCACAGCGTGTTCCAGCGAGAGCATAGGCAAAGCTTCATAGTACTGCGGAACGACCTCTGTAGAAGCGGTAGCGCTCAAATCCGCCAACTCCGGGAACTCGTCGCGGTATTCAGGCACGTGCTTTATTATATTTTCCATCATGTATGTCGCGCCAAAAACGAAGAGGCCGGTGTTCCAATAGAACTCCCCGCTCTCCATAAACAGGCGGGCAAAGCTCTCATCAGGCTTCTCTGTGAATGTCTTTGTCTTCATAATACGCTCTTCACCCTCTACGGGCTCACCTACCTGCACATATCCGTAGCCTGTCTCCGGGCGGGTAGGACGAACGCCCATATTCACCACTCCCTGATGCGAGTGAGCAAACTCC
>Ga0310691_10006144_pt1 | contig 12895 bp, 6 predicted proteins | sample 176DNAGHGlowgp2_FD_203887 | JGI IMG/M metagenome (GOLD analysis project Ga0310691, IMG submission 203887) | Sheep rumen microbial communities from Palmerston North, Manawatu-Wanganui, New Zealand - 1766 DNA GHGlow gp2 (v2) (version 2) | ecosystem: Host-associated > Mammals > Digestive system >... | reverse complement strand
CGTGCGGTTGTGGCCGGCCCCAAGCTGATACTGGCCGATGAGCCAACAGGTAACCTGGACTCCAAGAATGGCCGCGAGGTTATGAACCTGCTGCGTGAACTTAATGATGACGGCACAACAATCGTGATGGTGACACACTCACAGAAGGATGCCGCCATGGCCCAGCGCACCATAGACCTGTTTGATGGCCGCATAGTATCGGACGTGAAGAACGAGCTTTAATACCTGTATGAAGAGTTATCTTAAATTCCTGAGCCGCAACAAACTCTACACAATTATTGAAGCGGTGGGGCTGGCTGTGAGCCTGGCGTACGTGATCGTCATCGGCATATCGGTCATTGACCAATTGAGAATTCGAGGAAATGTACCGGAGGGGCTCAACTTGTATGCTCTTGGCCCGAACAGTTACGGTACGGAATACAGGAATCTTGAGACCCTTTCTTCCATTCCGGAAATCAAATCACTTGCGGCCGTAAAGCGCAGTGAGTTCCTGGTGAGCATGGACGGAGAAAAAAGCCTCGTCAATGCATTGGTTGCCGATCCCCTCATTCTGGATTATGTGCCCCAGTATGTAATCAGAGGGGATGTTTCCCAGTTCCGTGATGGAGTGGGAGTCTTGATTACCGAATCGGCCTCCAAGAAATGGTTTCCGGGGAAAGACCCGCTGGGCGAGTTTGTAACCATATCCAATCTGGATATAGAGGGGCAGGAAGAGACTCCGGTATCCGAACCCATAATTGCCATTATCGGGGATCCCTCGTATACTGCGCTTGACGATTTCGACCTCATGTTCAGCTTCCGGTCCAGGATTCCTGCTATAGTGGAACTGGTGGAATCGGACATTTTCAATGACGGATCGGGGCAATTTGTGAATGTTCTTGCGGACATGGTCCCAGGATTTGACCTTGAGGCCTTTTCTTCTAAATACAAGGACCTGCTTGACCGGTATCTCACACCCGATGAAAAGGAGAAAATGATGGCTGTTCCCTTCAGCGAACTCTTTTTCTCAAAAGACAACTATGAAGAGTTGCGCCAGGGAAACAGGCTGTATCTGACTATTCTTGTGATTTTGGGGCTCGTCCTTTTGTTGTCTGCCGTCCTTAACTACATGAATCTCAATCTTGCCATTTCCTCGGGCAGGGCGAAGGAAATGGCGACAAGGCAACTTGTAGGCGGGAGCCGGAGCTCGATCATCCTCAAGGTCATGGCAGAGTCCCTTTTTTTCACCCTTGTCTGCTATTTGTTTGCCATACTAATAGCCGTATGGGTGGCTCCGCTTCTTAACAATCTGAAACCGGAGGGCCTGTCTGTGCCTTTCCATGTGCCGCTGAGCGGAACCTTCATTTTGCTGTCGCTCGGCATTGTGGCAGTCATTGGAATTCTTTCCGGCCTTTTTCCGGCTCTTGCAATGGCGGCCTATCGTCCCCTGGATGTTGTCACGGGAAAGGTGCGGAGGAAACGCAAGATGGGAGCAAACCGTGTTTTCATTGTAGTTCAGTCGGTGCTATCGGTCCTGCTCATCGCCATGTCAATAACGCTGGAAGCGCAACTGAGTTTTATGCTCAGACAGGATACAGGTGCCTCACCGGTGAAGAATCTCTATCATTTCTGGCCGGGCCTGTATGAGCCGATGACGGGGCTCGGCAATGAACTCTCTTCCCACCCTCACATAAAGACCATCGGATATGGGGAAGGCTTCCCTACAAGACCTTGGGGCATTCAATCGGGGCCGGACGGGGCCTTTTACAGCACCATCGATTGTGACAGTACGGCTTTCCGCCTGCTTGGCTTCCGTGTAAAAGAGCAATGGGGGCCATCGATTCCGGGCACATTCTGGCTCAGCGAGAATGCGGCGAACTATATCGGCGTAAGCGAGGAGGACTCCGATCCCTCCCGCCTCTGGGGGCGGTATCCGAACCCTTCCGTCACATCCATCGGAGGCATCATTGAGAATTTCCGCGGAAGCCCTGTAAATGTAGCGCCGCGCATGGGATTCGGTGAAATGCATGAGCTTCTTTCCGTGAGCATCCGTCCTTCAGAAACTTTATCCGGTATCTGGATGGAAACGGACGGTGACCAGGCCGAATTCAGCCGCTGGTTCAAATCCACAGTAAGGTCTTACTATCTGGAAACCAAAGGTTTGTCCGATGTGTTATCACTTCCCGGCTCCATTTGCGGATATCTGGACGAGATTCTGGCCAGTGATTACGACGACTTCAAGCAGTATGTAAGGCTTGTTGAAGTGTTTACGCTGGTTGCCGTCATTCTTTCCATTCTGGGAATGATAGCCATGAGCGTATGGTATGCCAGTTCCAACGCCAAAACCGTTGCCATACGCAAGGTATTCGGAAGCACTGAGGCAGAAGAAGTGAAAAGGATTTCCGGAAGTTTCCTGCTGCATACCCTGATTTCCGTCGCTATCGGCATTCCGCTTGCCGTTTTGATGGTGGGAAGGTTCCTGGAGAATTATCCCGAGAGGATAAGCGGCTACTGGTGGATATTCGCTGCGACAACTTTGCTTTCTGTCGTGATTGCTCTTGTCTCCGTCTTCTGGCAGACGCTTAAGACGGCAAGGACGAATCCGGCCATAGAACTGAAGAAAGAATAATGTTGAGATTCCCGGATAAGCCGGGAATGACGATTATCTGAATGAAAACAAAAAGTGATATTCTAATCAAGGTACTCTCCCTGGGCATCGGGTTGGCCGTGGGCATCGTGCTCATTGCAAAGGTATTCTTCGAGCTGAGTTACGACAGCTTCTACAAGGACATCGACCGGGTGTATTGTATTCGCACCTGGTACTCACAACATGGGGACGAACACGATTATGGCCAGGTGAGCGGCGCCGTATCGGTGGGCTTCATGGAAGAAGTTCCTGGCGTCAAGGTGGGTACGCGCACGACCTATTTGTTCAATGGCGATACCTATTTGGACGAGGAGGGAAACAAACTCAAAGGAACGCTCGTCTGTGCCGACACCTGTTTCTTCAAGGTCTTCGACCGGCCCATCCTCGCAGGAGACCCGGTGAGCGCTTTGGGAAAATGGGGTTGCGTGATGGTTTCACGGTCGTTTGCAGAAAAACTTGGGGGCGATGTCATCGGCAAGCAGATTTCCAACGCCGATATGGACGGCCTGAACATGACTATCGAGGGCGTCTTTGAAGACTTTCCGAAGAATGGCAGCTTGGACTATGACATCCTCCTATCCATGGAGACCTACGGAAAGCAGAGCACCGACAACTGGAACGGCAACGACCGGTATAAGGGCTATGTGAAGCTGGCTCCTGGCGTGGATCCTTCAACGCTTACGGATGCTATCCGCAAGATGCAGGAGGCCCATCAGCCGCTGGAGCGTATAGAGGCCCATGGAAACACTTTTCGCTATTTCCTGAAACCTTTCAGTACCATGCACACATCGGCCCCGGAAGTACGTCAACAGGTGATTTTACTATCCATAGTGGCAGCCCTGCTCATCCTGATTTCCCTGCTGAACTACATCCTGATTGTGATTTCTTCCCTGGTGAAACGCTCCAAGGAAGTGGGCGTGCGCAAGTGCTACGGCGCTGAGGGTAAGCACATCTACGGGATGCTGTCGAAGGAAGCCTCTACCCATATCTTGCTTTCCATGGGCCTTGCGGCCGTTATCATCTTCGCCGGCAGGGGGATTGTTGAGAATCTTCTGGGGGTACCTTTCCAGACGCTGTTGGTGCCTCAGAGCATTATGGCCATCCTCGCCGTGCTGGTATTCGTACTTGTCATTTCCATCGTGGTTCCCGCAGAGTTGTATCAGCGGATTCCAGTGTATGCTGCGCTTAAAAACTATACCGAGAACTCTCGGAACTGGAAACTCGGTCTCCTGGGCGTGCAGGTGCTTATCAACGTGTTTCTGGTGGTGATGATGCTTATCATCGGCCGGCAGTACCAAAAGGTGTCCCATGCCGAAACGGGTTATGACTACAAGGACCTCTATTATTTCGTTATGTTCGACGGTGACCATCAGGCGCAGGTCCGTGCCGCTGAAGCGCTCCGGCGTATTCCGGAGGTGGCGGGGGTTGCCGCCAGCTACAACCTGCCGTATGCGGGCTCCAATGGCGACAACGTGTATTTGCCCGACGATGACCGCGAACTCTTCAATATTGCCGACCAGTACGAATGCTCTGAAGGCTTCTACGACCTGATGGGCATTGAGTTCCTGGAAGGCCGTGCACCTAGAGACTCTTCAGAAATCGTTGTAGATGAGAAGTTTGTGAAGAAGATAGCCGAGTTTTCGGACTGGAGCGATGGCGCCGTGGGCAAGCAAGTGTTCATTACCGGTCACGACCGCTCACGCGATTCGGAGCTGAGTTATTTCACCATTTCAGGTGTGTACAAGAGTTACCTTATCGGCAATCTGCAGGGTGTAGACCAGCGGCCGAGCGCCCTGTTCTATGGCGAGATCGGAAGCACGTCTTCCTTCATGCCGCATATTCTCTTCAAGGTGCGCCCCGATGCGTTGGAGAAAGTCCGTGGTGCCTTAAATGAAGCGTTGCATGACAAGGAAATCAACATCGTTTCTTACGAGGAAGAGATGCGTGCCGCCTATGCCGACAGCAAGAAGATGCGGAATACGATGGCGCTGGGAGCGGTTTTCTCGCTCCTGATTGCGCTGTTGGACCTCATCGGATTCATTAAGGATGAAAGTCTGCGCCGCAGCAAGGAAATGGCCGTCCGAAAGATCAACGGCGCCACGACGCAGGACATCCTGAGTGTGTTCGCCAAAGACATTATGAAACTGTCCGCCGTGATGGCCGTAATCGCCTGCGTGGCCGCCTTCTTTGTGGCCCACAAGTGGCTGGAGCAGTTTGCAGAAAAGGTGTCGTTGAATCCGCTGTATTTTATAGGAGGTGCAGTCCTGGTGTTGCTGATTGTACAGGGCGTGGTGGTAGTGAACTGTCTGAGCATCGCTCGGGCCAATCCGGTTGAATCGCTAAAAAACGAGTAATATGAAGAGTTATCTTAAATTCCTGTCCCGCAACAAGCTTTACACCGCCATCGAGGCGGTGGGACTTACCGTGAGTCTGGCTTTCGTGATAATAATAGGCATTTATGCCGCCCAGCAGATAGCTGTAAGCAGGCAGAATCCTGACAGGGAACGCATATACACATTCGGACTGCCAGGCTCATACGGGCTCACCTACGGCTTTACCGATGTGCTTAAGCAGCGTGTGCCGGAAGTTGAACAGGTAGGCGCATACATAACTGAAAGTGAAGCGAGTGTTGATTTTCCTGATGATACCCGCTCTCATGTGAGCATCTGCGGCATGGACAAGGGAATGCTTGAATTATTCCCAGAGTTCCGTATCGTGGAGGGCAATGCCGATGCGTTGGAATCAGTCTCGATGTGTCTGGTTAGTGAGTCTTTTGCACGTACACATTCGCTGACAGTGGGGTCAGAGTTGGGGTTTATAGGGACCAGATACGATGTATTGACAGTATCGGGCATACTGGCAGACCTGGACAGAACGCTTTTCAAGAATATGGATATTGTCCTTTGCCTGGAACATTCCTGGTTTGACTACTGTACCAAGGATCCGTTTGACCATTATGGTTCAGTGATAACCTTTGCGCGTGTAATGCCGGGAACCGACAGACAGGATCTGTATGACAAGGTGGATGCCATCTGTCTTGATATTTACCCCAACTTCTACAAGAAATCGGGTCTGATTGATGGTCTTGAAATCACAAGACAGGATGAGATGTTCCTGAAAGAGAACAAGTCAGTCTATGAGACCGGATTCAATTCGGGCGATGTGCGGGCCATGAAGATTCTCTCACTTGTGGGCTTGGTCCTTTTGATTTCGGCCATACTGAATTACATAAACCTGAATCTTGCCCTTACTGGAAAACGTGCCAAGGAGATGGCCACACGCCAGCTTCTGGGTTCAACCGGTGGCGGCATCATACTGAAATATATTGTAGAGTCTGTAGCTTTCACGGCAGTTTGTTTCCTGATGGCAGTGCTGTTGGCCATTGCCATTACACCGGCAATGAATTCGCTTATAAACAATCCGGATGTACCAATCAGGGTATATGTGACATTGCCGTATCTGTTGGTATTCATTGCTTTTACAATTGTTGTAGGCACTCTGTCCGGACTGTTCCCTGCATTGGTAGCCAGACGCTTCAAACCTATTGATACGGCCAAAGGTGCGTTCAGACTGAGCAGCCGCAAGACTCTGAGCAAAGTGTTCATAGTGATTCAGAATGTGTTCTCGGTAGTTCTGATAGCGCTGGCTATCACAATGAAGGCCCAGTACCGTCATTCATTGGACAGACCTATGAACTGCAATATCAAGGACTGTTTCTATATCCGGCCTATGGCTCCTATGGATAAGAATGTGCTCAGACAGAACCTTCTGGCATTGCCGTGCGTGAAAGATGTAGGTTACAGTTATGGAGCACCCGGATTCAATGTGGGAGGCCAAGTCTCAGAAACCCGTACTGGTGAGGAGATAATATACCGTACATACAGGATGGACACAGTTTCTATGGGTATTCTTGAAATCCCTATACTGAAGGACTATGGCCTTCCTGCTACCGGTAACGTGTGGTTCAGCGAAACGTCTTTTAAGGCAAGCGGTTTTGATGATGACTACCACGAGATACCGGTTTTATCCAAACGCACCAAATACTGCAATGAGTTATTGGGTGTGTTCAAGGATTTCCCTATGCGGAATACAAACACTGGCCAGGAGGGTAATGCCATTATAAGTATAATAGACACGAATGATGAAAGATTCCTCATGGAGATGGGCCTGCTCATAAAGACCCAGGGTGACCACAATGAGGCACGTAAAGCCATAATGAAGGTGTTTGATGAGTGGGATGAAGATGAGGTCTCCATTGTCCAGGCCAGCACCTACTTAGAGGATAATTTCCTTGACGGCCTGAAGCCTGCGCGTAACAACATGAGGATGGTAGAACTCTTTATGCTGCTTGCCGTACTCATCTCTTTGCTGGGACTGGTGGCCATGAGTACCTACTACTCGGACATACATTCAAATGAAATAGCCATAAGGAAGGTTTTTGGCGGAACAGTTGGCTCTGAATCCCTGCGCAGCATCCGTGAATACATGATTCTGGTAGGCATAGCCTGTGCTATAGGAATCCCCATAGCCGTATGGGCTGCAGGAGTCTATCTGGAGCAGTTTATCTGGAAACTGGAGAACTACTGGTGGATATTCGTGGTATCGGTCATTCTTTCAGTTCTGATAGCCCTCATATCCGTAATCTGGCAGACACTCCGTGCCGCCCGCACCAATCCCGCCGAAGCCTTGAAGAAAGAATAACGTTAAAAAATCCTTACACCATACCGGTATCGTATATATGCCTCTGGCTTGCGCGCATTTTTTCCTGCCTAGGGGAAAAAATTTCCTGCCTGGAAACAATTTCGCGCTAGGCAGAGCGCTATATACCCCTTTATTTGGTGAGGTAACAAATACGGACATCGTACAGTTATTTCACCATGGGCGGCCGCAGATGTGACAATATCGGCCAATTAAAAGCCTGGCGTAAACAAAAAATTGCCGTCATCTCATTGAGGTGGCGGTTTTTTTGTATCAGAATGTTTGCATAGTAACTAAAATATAGTTACATTTGCAATGTGGGAACTAAAGAGAAACTGATAGAGCGTTTAAAACGCCTTCCAAACGATTTCACGTTTGATGAGGCTGAAAGGTTGTTAACATTGTTCGGATACATTAAATCTAATAAAGGTAAAACATCGGGATCAAGGGTTATGTTTTACAAATCTGGGGGAATACCTCTTTTTTTACATAAGCCTCACCCTCAAAAAGAGTTGAAAGAATACGCTGTAAAACAATTATTGTCAGAACTAATCAAAAACAAGGATATAAAAATATGAATACGCTTAAATATAAAGGATACATCGGGTCGGTAGCTTATAGCGAACCCGATAAGGTTTTTTTCGGAAAGATAGAGGGTATTGACGGGCTTGTTAATTACGAGGGAGAGTCTGTGCAGGAACTTACTTCGGCTTTTAAGGAGGCTGTGGATGATTATCTTATTTTCTGCCAGGAGCATAACGTTAAGCCCGAGAAGAGCTATACCGGCACGTTCAATGTGCGTATCCCGCCTGCCACGCATCGTGATATTGCAAATCTAGCTGCAGAGGCAGGTATATCAATCAACGCTTTTGTAAAGAAGGCGTTGTGCGATGCTGTCAGAAAGCCTTGGGTGAAACCGGATTCACTTTTGCCGGAATACTCATATGATGAACCAGAGCATATAATGGTGATGGAACCAAGTGAAAAATATGGTTCCACGGCAACTGTTAAGCTGACAATTCCGCAGAAAGACCTTGCTTTTGCCAAGGAATTGTTGGCGCGTTTTGCTTGGAACATGGAATAGTAATCAGCAATTGAGTTATGAAACACAATCCGTTGATGCCGTATCTGGTAGAGGGCAGGGTGGAGGCCGGCTGCGATGAGGCGGGGCGTGGCTGTCTGGCCGGGCCTGTGTATGCCGCTGCGGTGATATTGCCGCCCGGTTTCAGCAATCCGCTGCTGAATGACTCCAAGCAGCTTACCGAGAAGCAGCGCTATGAACTGCGCCCTATCATTGAGCGGGAGGCTGTGGCTTGGGCCGTGGGTGTGGTGGATAATGTGGAGATTGACAAAATAAACATCTTAAAGGCATCATTCACGGCCATGCACAGGGCGATAGACCAGCTCCGGGTGCGGCCGGAGCATCTGCTCATAGACGGTAACCGTTTCATCCCGTATCCGGGCATACCGCATACAACCATCGTAAAGGGCGACGGCAAGATGATGTCCATAGCGGCCGCATCAATCCTGGCCAAGACCTACCGTGACGACTTTATGAACTGCATAGCCGATGAATACCCGCAGTATGACTGGCGGGAGAACAAGGGCTATCCAACTGCCAAACATAGGGCGGCCATAAAACAGTACGGCACGACGCCGTATCACCGCTTGTCTTTCAACCTGCTGGGTGACGGACAACTGTCTTTGGATTTGTTTTAATCATAAAATACTTATATTAGTAAAAACTAGAGTTATGACCAGATACAGCAGAACCGGACTTTTGATATTGAAAAAATATGTGTTTACTTGTTTAACCGCTTTGCTTATGGTAAACTGTAACAAAACCGATGAATTGGAACGTCAGATAGACAAGCTATATGACAGAATGCCGCAACAGGAGCGTATAGCACAGTTACGCAGTATGTACATGGATGTGCTCTTTGATGACCAGGGTAAGCTGGATACCACCCAGTGCCGCAAACTCATTCCCTATGGTATAGGTCATTTCTCACAGTTTGCCCTCCAGCAGCCGCGTGACCCCAATGATTTACGTGACATGGTAGCTCAGCTTCAGGATTGGCTTATGAATAATACCCCCAACGGTATCCCGGCGCTGTTTCATGAAGAGGTACTCTCTGGAATCAACACTCTTGGTGCTACAGTATATCCGCAGCAGATAGGACAGGCCGGTTCTTTCAACCCCCAGCTTGCAGAGCTCAAGACCAGGCAGACCGGCAGGCTTATGCGTAAGATGGGCGGAATTCTGGCCCTGTCACCTATGATTGACGTATGCCGTACTCCCAGCTTTAACCGTCTGGAGGAGTCATACGGTGAGGACGGGTATCTTAGTGCCGTGATGGGCGTGGCTTTTGTGCGTGGCCTGCAGCAGGGTGACCTTAAGAAAGGAGTTGGTGCATGCACAAAGCATTACCTGGGCTATGGTGGAGGCGGTGATGCCCCTGAAAAGGAGCTGATGGAAGAGATCCTGCTGCCGCATGAGACTGCAATCCGTATTGCCGGCAGCAGGACGGTCATGCCGGGATATCATGCCGTTCATGGTGTTAACTGTGTGGCTAACGGCGAGATTCTGAATGACATACTGCGCGGCTATGTGGGTTTTGACGGTATGGTTGTGAGTGACTATACCGCGATAGGCCAGATTCCGGGAGTGAGTGGTTCTGCTGCAAAGGCTGCCGAGGCTATCAATAACGGAAACGATGTTGATTTTCCGGAAGGCAGTGACTATCGTAACCTGCAGGAGGCATTAGACAAAGGTCTGGCCAAGCCCGAGGCGTTTGAGCGTGCGGTGAAGGATGTGCTGCGCCAGAAATTCCGTTCCGGACTGTTTGATGAGAATCCTTATCTGTACAGCAGTGAAAAGATAATATTGGATACCCCCGAGGAGCGCCGTGCTGCCTACGATATTGCTTCACAATCAGTTGTCCTGCTTGAGAATAACGGCGTGCTGCCGCTTAAGGATGTCAAGAATGTCCTGGTAACAGGACCCAATGCCAACTCCATCTGGGCTATGTGTGGTGATTATACCTATCCCGCAATGTCATATTTCTGGAAAAGGGTTGATGATATCGCCGACCAGGACCAGCCGCATATAGTTAAATTGTTGGAAGGTATGAATAACCGTAAGCCATACGGAATGAACATAATGTACTCTCGCGGCTGTGACTGGACCGAGGAGCTTGAGACTAAATACCGTGAGGATGGCGACGAGCGTGCATGGGATTGGTACATCCTGCACCGTATGGTACAGTCTGGTGAGGTGGCCGATAGGAACGAGGCGTTACGCATGGCCCGTCAGGCTGATGTAATCATAGCCGCTATGGGTGAGAACGTGATGCTATGCGGAGAGAACCGTGACCGAATGGGTTTGCGTCTGCCGGGTAAGCAGGAGCAATACGTGGAAGAACTTATCAAGACAGGCAAGCCCGTAGTTCTGATCATGTTCGGAGGCCGCGCTCAGGTGGTTTCCGGGCTGGCCGAGCGTTGTGCTGCGGTCATTCAGGCCTGGTATCCGGGTGAGGAGGGCGGTCATGCTGTTGCTGATATACTGTACGGCAATATTTCACCATCGGCTAAGTTGTCAGTAAGTTATCCCAATACGGAGATTTATGAGCCAATCTGTTACAATCGCTCCACCACTCAGGATCCGCGTGTACAGTGGCCGTTCGGTTACGGTTTGAGTTACACCACATTCCAGTACTCTGACCTGAAGGTGTCCGATGCCCTGACAACCGATGAGTCCCTTACCGTTTCCTTTACGGTAAAGAATACCGGCAGTGCAACAGCCGATGAGGTGGCTCAGATTTACATTTCACCTACAACCCAAGACCAGAATATCCGTCCCATACAGTTGCAGGGATTTGCAAGAGTTTCACTAATGCCGGGTGAGAGCAAGACGGTACAGGTAAAACTATACACAGAGCAGTTCGGCTATTACAGCAATGAGGGCAAGCGTCAGTGGAATATTATTCCAGGCAAGTATCTGGTTAAGGTGGGTAGTTCATCAATGGATATCCGTCTTCAGGAAAACGTTACCCTTGGTGGAATGCAGGTTTGCAAGCCTATCAGGGATTTCTACTTTTCCGAGAGTTCTGTGGTTGAATAAAAGAAACGCTTAAAATCTATTGCGTTTTTGGGATAAACGGCTTATATTTGCTATTTTAAGTGGTTTGAGATATGAAAAGGGGACCATTTCGTTCAGTACTTGTTTCCGCTTGTTTCCTGTTTGGAATGCAGGCTAATGCACAGACCGTTACAACGGTAAAGGAAATACTTCCCAATGCTGCCTTGTTCTATGATTATGATGCCGATGGCAATAAGGAGTTCTTTTTGAGGCCTACAGAACTGGTAGTTTTTAAAAGTGATACTTTATGGGACGATTATTATCTGTTCCTGACAGAGTCTTATCCCGGTGCTTTTGATAAAAAGGAAATCATATTAACCGGAGAATTTGCGCCGTTTTTCCTGTTTGAGGATTTAAACAATGACGGAATAATAGACCTGTCGGGTATAAATAACGGATATTATAATTCCAATTATACCATAAGGACAATAACCACACTTTGTTCCGACGGTAACGGCTATACCGTTCTTAGGGACAGATTGGCGTTGCCCGGTTGTGACCTGAACAGTGATGGCCGCATAGATTTGCTTTCATTTGGTATGAGGCATGTGGAAAACGGAGCCGTACTTGATGGTCCTGCATCTGATGGCACCGGCGAAATCATCAGTGCAAAGAAATATATAAACTACCGTTTGCCTGACGGAAATTACAAGACAGAGCAGATGGTGATACTGACTCAAGATGAGTATGAATCCTGTTTCGATCCGGAATCCTGGTATTCTCCAACAGCATGGAACGGTTTGATTTCTCCTGGAGGCAGAAGCTTCAATGCAGCATCGGCCGGTCTGGGTGCAGTTTCTTTGGCCAGGGCTCCTATGCGGATTGACACCAAAGTTGCATCGGCTCTAAGGTCCGCTACCGCCAATGCGCCTTTAAGGGCACAGGCTATGGGTACCTACATTCCGGCTCCATCCAAGGCCATTGACCTTAACGCTGACGGGCTTGTGGATCTGGTTGATGAGAAAAACGGCATAATCTATTTCAATACCGGTGATGACCGATGGATAATCAATGAAATAGGCGGTCAGGTAATCACTGCCGACCTTAACGGTGACGGCATACAGGATTACATTTTCCCGGGAGCGAATCTGGAACTGCTGGTCTATACAGGAGCCGGTGAATTCAACAAGCAGATACTTTATCGTAATGCTGCTGTTGACAAGGATATGTACTGCTATGATTTTGACCATGACGGCGATGTGGATATCCTTGTTACATTCTCTGCTCCGCTCAACCGTTCGGAATATGCATATACCGTGTTCTTTACCAATGACGGCAACGGAAACTTCACCCAAAAGGATGAGCAGGATTACGGTGACCTGAAACTCTATTTCGGAAACTGTCAGGATATTGACGGTGACGGATATATGGATATGCTGGCATTCAACTGTTATAAACCTGAATATTACCAGTATAAGAAATACAATTGG
>Ga0310691_10006142_pt1 | contig 12899 bp, 10 predicted proteins | sample 176DNAGHGlowgp2_FD_203887 | JGI IMG/M metagenome (GOLD analysis project Ga0310691, IMG submission 203887) | Sheep rumen microbial communities from Palmerston North, Manawatu-Wanganui, New Zealand - 1766 DNA GHGlow gp2 (v2) (version 2) | ecosystem: Host-associated > Mammals > Digestive system >... | reverse complement strand
GCGGACTGCCTCCTTGTCAACACGGCGTTGCCGGAAGGTGACGCGCGGCATGTGTTTCCGTGGAATGAAAGAAACGAGATGAAGCTGCGAGAGCCGCAGCAGTATCTGGTATATCTCATCGCCTGTCAGTCCTGTCTCGCTGCTCAGCAAGTCCTCGTCGATATAGACATAGTCAACGAAGATGCCGCCATATCGACGCAGGATGGAGAGGATGAGCTGCTCGCCGGAAGGGTCGAGGGCCCGAAAGAGTTCCTGACGTGCGACGTTGATGCGGAGGCGGCTCGATGCGTCGTCCTCGTCGCTATACTCGATATAGCCTGCCTTGTCCAACAGGTCGAGTGCACCGACCAGCATGGTGGGAAAGAAGCCATAGATGCGGCAGAACTGTTCGAGGTTGAACTCCCGCGTGACGAGCATACCGTCGCCGACGGCGATGCCGAGGTAGCAGCCCAGCAGCTCATAGACGTTTTGGACATAGTCCAACGCCGGGAACTGCTGTGAGAGACGGCTGGCAGCCCGCTGGCGTTCACTGCCGTCCGTCAGGAGCATCGCATAGGCGGGTTCTCCGTCTCGGCCAGCACGTCCGGCTTCCTGGAAGTAGGCTTCGATGGAATCGGGAATGTCGGCATGAAGCACAAGGCGGACATCGGGTTTGTCTATGCCCATGCCAAAGGCGTTGGTGGCGACCATGACGCGCACTTCTCCACGGCGCCAACGTTCCTGACGCTCGTTCTTCTGGAGGCCTGTCAGTCCGGCATGATAGAACGTTGCCGTCTGCCCAAGCTCGTTGAGCTGCTCTGCCAGTTCGTAGCATTTGCGGCGGCTGCGCGTGTAGATGATGCAGGAGCCTGGGATGGACTGCAGGGCACGGACGATGCCGTCCAGGATGACGTCCTCATGCTGCACGATGTATGCCAGGTTCTTCCTGCCGAAGCTCATCCGCAGGACGTTGTCTTCGCGAAACTGTAGCTTTTGCTGGATGTCGCGTGTCACTTCGGGGGTCGCCGTGGCCGTGAGAGCAAGGATAGGGCACTGCGGGAAGATGTCGCGGATGTTGGCGATGTGGAGGTAGGAGGGCCGGAAGTCGTAGCCCCACTGACAGATGCAGTGCGCCTCATCGACCGTGACGAAGGATACGCTCATGCGGCGCAGCTTGTTCACGAACAATTCGCTGGAAAGGCGTTCCGGAGAGACGTAGAGGAACTTGTAGGCTCCGAAGATGCAGTTATCGACGACGGTCAGTACCTCGTCGTGCGACATGTGGCTGTTGATGTAGGCCGCTTTGATGCCACGGCGCTTCAGGTTCTGCACCTGATCCCGCATCAGCGAGATGAGGGGGGTGAAGACGATGCAGACGCCCTTCATGGCCATCGCCGGGACCTGGAAGGTAATGCTCTTGCCGCCGCCGGTGGGCATCAGCCCGAGCGTGTCGCGGCCCGCTCCGATGCTTTCGATGACTTCGCGCTGTATGCCGCGAAAGTCGTCATAGCCCCAGTACTTGCGAAGGATAGAAAGATACTCCATTCCCTGTCTCTGTAAAAATATAGCGTCGTTTGCTCCTTTGGAAAAATACCCGTGGACTTATGGCAATAAGTACACGTACTTATGGCGATAACTCCTCGTACTTATGGCTATAAGTACACGTACTTATTGAGGTAAGTACACGTACTTATGACGGATATGCCCTGTCCGCTGAAAGTCAGGGGCTTCATTCCCTGGGCTTGATGTCCTCGATTTGCAGCTGCACCTCTCCGCGCTTATGGCTGTTCTCTTCGATGTGATAGACGATGTCGAAGGCGCGCTTTGTCTTGATGTAACGTGCTTGCGAGCTCTGGCCAAAGGCAATGCCGTTCATCACGTTGCTGCTCTTGGAATCTACAAGTTCCAGCTTGATGTGCTCCTGGTCGCGGCCCACCACACGGCTCGTGCCGTAGTCATAGACCTTATGCGTACAGAAGAGCGGCTTCTGGTTGTCGGGGCCGTAAGGGGCAAAGCGTTTGAGGTCGGAAACCATACGACGGTTGATGTCGCGGAAGTCAATGTCGGCATCAATCTCCAGCACGGCATTCACCTGTTCGGGCTGAATGTGCTCCTTGACGTACTCCTCGAAGCGGTGGCGGAAGGCCGGTATGTTCTGCGACGGCAGGCTGAGACCTGCTGCATACGTATGTCCGCCGAAGTTTTCGAGCAGGTCGGCACAACTCTCGATGGCCTTATAGACATCGAACCCGGGCACACTGCGTGCCGAACCCGTTGCCATGCCGTCATCGTTGCAGGTAAGCACGACGCTGGGCTTGTAGAATACCTCGGTCAGACGCGAGGCCACGATGCCGATGATGCCGCGATGCCACTCCTCGTTGAAGAGGACGATGGACTTGTGCTCATGCCGGTGCTCCAGGGTCATGACGATGCGGTTGGCTTCTTCGGTCATGGACTTGTCGAGGTCCTTGCGCTGCTCATTATATTCGTTGATCTGCTCCGCCAGCTTCTGGGCTGCCTGCTGGTCCTTCTCGATGAGCAGCGCCACGGCCTCGTTGCCCGTCTGCATCCTGCCGGAAGCATTGATGCGCGGACCTATCTTGAAGATAATGTCGCCCATGGAAATCTCCTTGTTCTTCAAGCCACATATTTCCATGAGTGCCTTCACGCCGATGCTTGGCGAACTGTTGAGCTGGCGCAGGCCATGATATGCCAGGATGCGGTTCTCGCCCATGATGGGCACGATGTCCGCTGCAATGCTGATGGCACAGAGGTCCAGCAGCGGGATGAGCTGGGAGAACTCTATGCCGTTGCTGATGGCAAAGGCCTGTATCAGCTTGAAGCCGACACCGCAACCGCAAAGGTGCTCATAGGGGTAGGTGTTGTCTAAGCGCTTGGCATTGAGGATTGCCACAGCCGGCGGCAATTCCGGACCCGGCACATGGTGGTCGCAGATGATGAAGTCGATGCCTTTCTCCCGGGCATAGGCAACCTCATCGGTAGCCTTAATGCCGCAATCGAGCACAATGACAAGGCCAACGCCCGTCTCGCAGGCATAATCGACGCCCTTTCGCGAGACACCGTAGCCGTCCTCATTGCGGTCCGGGATATAGTAGTCGATATTGCTGTAGAACTGCTGAAGGAAGCGATAGACAAGCGCCACGGCAGTACAACCGTCCACATCGTAGTCGCCATAGACGAGGATGCGCTCCTTGCGTCCGAGGGCTTCGTTGAGGCGGTTCACTGCCTTCTGCATATCCTGGAAGAGGAAAGGGTCGTGCAGGTCGGTGAGCTGAGGGCGGAAGAACTTACGCGCATCCTGCACGTTGTCTATACCGCGAGCTATCAGCACACGGGCAAGCACAGGGCTGATCTTCAGCTCCGCTGCCATCTCCCCTGCAAGAACCAGCTCGTCTTCAGAAGGCGGATTATAGCTCCATCCGTAGTTCACAATCTTTATTATTTAAGAATTAAGAAAGATGAATTAAGAATTGGGCCAACTCTGGGGGCACGACTCTTCTCTTCCTTTCCCTCCTGTCTGCATCTCGATACTATGCGTCTTCCTTAATTCTTAATTCTCAACTGCTTTAATTCTTAATTCTTCTCTCTTAATTCTTAATTACCTTATTTGATGTATTCGGCAAAGTCAGTCAGGTGCATGTCGCCCTTGCGGAGGAAGGTGTCGTGCATAGCAAAAGCAGCAGAGAGCTCGTGGTGTGTGTGGCCGCCACGCTTCTCGGCATACTTCAGGTAGTCACGCAGCATGGGTCGGTAGTCGGGATGAGCCACCTTGATGAGCTCCTCGGCCTTCTGCATGTCGCTCTTGTGGCGAAGGTCGGCCACGCCGTACTCCGTGATGACGGCATCGATGTAGTGGTTCGTATGGTCGATGTGGCTGGCGAAGGGCACGATGCTGGAGATGGCGCCGCCCTTCGTGGTGGAGCCGCAGGTGAAGATGGTCAGGTAGGCATTCGCAGCAAAGTCAGCCGAGCCGCCGATGCCGTTCATCATCTTCGTACCGCATATCTTCGTGCTGTTCACATGACCGTAGAGGTCGCACTCGATGGCTGTGTTCAAGGCACAGACGCCGATGCGTGCGATGACCTCCGGGCAGTTGCTGATCTCGGAGGGACGCAGCACGAGTTTGTCCTTGAAGAAGTCGATGTTGTCGTAGATGTCGAGCAGGCACTCGTTGGTGACCGTCAGCGAGCAGGCTGAAGCGGAGAGCACGCGTCCCTGCTTCATCAGACCGACTGGTGCATCCTGCAACACCTCGGTGTAGATGTTGAAGTTGGGCACTTCGGGGCACTGCCCGAGGGCGCCGAGCACAGCGTTTGCGCCGCTGCCCACACCGCTCTGCAGGTTGAGGAACGTCTTGGGGATGAGGCCCTGCTTGAGGTTCAGGAGCAGGAAGTCGGCCACGTTCTGTCCGATCTGGGTCGTGATGGGGTCGGGGTCCTTGAAGCTGCGAGCCTCGTCGGGTATGTTGCACTCCACGATGCCTACGATGCGGTCGGCGTCCACCTCGACGTAGGGCTTGCCGATGCGGTCGCTGGCCTTCGTTATCATAATGGGCTTGCGGAAGGGATGGTCTTCTATCTCATACACGTCGTGAATACCCTTGCTGTTGGGGCTGTGGAAGGCGTTGAGCTCCACGATGATGCCCTCCGTAGCAAGGCGGCAAATGGTGGGACTGATGCCGCCGGCTGCTGTCAGGTAGATGCGAGCCTTGTTGCCTACCTTCTCGATGGCACAAGCCTCGATGATAGCCCAGTTGACCTGACCAAGGTAACCCTGACGAATCTGGGTAGCCATATTAGAGAGGTTCAGGTCGGAATAGTGGAGGGTATTCTTGTTGACGTTCTTGCGGAAGTCGGGATTCGTGGTATAAGGTGCGCGGAAGTCGATGGCATTGGCATTGGAAAGGTCGCCGTCGCAGCTCTGACCCGTGCTGGCACCCGTGAAAATGCTAATCTTGAAGGGACGTCCGGCAGCATGTTCTGCCTCTGCCTTCTTTGCAATTTCTGCAGGTGTACACTTGGCTACACCTGCCGGCGTGAAGCCACTCAATCCGATGGTTTGTCCGTTCTGAACAAGTGCTGCAGCCTCTGCAGCAGTTAGTCTATTAAAGTCCATGATGCGATGTTATTTTAATTTTTGCGCACAAAGATACGAAATAATTATGAATTACGGATGGTTAATTATGAATTATTAGTACCTTTGTGAGACTTTTTAACACACATCGATGGCGTTTTATCCTTGAAGGGGTTCTTTTCGGAAGAAAGCAAGATAGTTTTCGGCCATTGCAATGCACAGGGACGACACGTCGATGCCTCGAACTTCTGCCACATTATTATATAATTCAGCTATTGGACGCTCCCCTTCGTCCGTCTCGAGCATGAGACGCTCCAAAGGACAAAGCCGCAGACTCTCCTCGTTGAAGCGGAAACCGAAGCTGACAAAGAAGCCTGCATCAAGTAGCGAATGCAGTTGCTGGGGCTTGCCTCGGAAGCCGTGAAACATCCAGGGCATCGCAGGATGCTGCTTGCGACGCAACAGCAACAGCCGGTCGATTGCCTTCACGCAATGGATGACAAGCGGCTTCTCATGTTGTTCGCTCAGGACAATCTGCTTCAGGAACACCTTTTCCTGCACTTCCATCGAAGGACCTCGCAAGCCATCCAGTCCGCATTCGCCGATGGCAATCCGCTCTGCAAGGTCAGGGCTGACGAACGCTTCGTCCGCCCTCCAGGGATGAATGCCCCAGGTCTCACGACCATCGACAACAGCCACAACGTCCGATGCAGAAAGGACACGATGGGTATGGAAATCGATGTAAGTCATGGCACAGGATCATAACCGCTGCCTCCCCAGGGATGGCAGCGCAGCAGACGGCGCACAGCAAGCCATAAGCCCTTCAGCGGTCCGTACTTCTGCAATGCCTCGACAGCATATTGACTGCATGTCGGCGTGAAGCGGCAAGAAGGAGGTGTCAGCGGAGAAATGAACCGCTGATAGAAACGGATAGGCAGGATGAGCACGCGTGCCAACAGACGACTAATAGGGTTCATCGTTCAATCGCTTAGATTCCTCTTTCCTGCCTCACTCTCGCAAATACGCAGCAGCAGCGAGCGCATCTTCTGAAACACTTTCTCGGTCGGAAGGACCTCGTCCGAAGTCCAGAGGAATGCTATGTCGAGACCACCCTCAAGGGACTGAAGTATTTCCTTCTGCAACCGATACGCCTCGCGAAGCTGTCGCTTGATGCGGTTGCGCTTCACGGCACGCTTAAAGTAACGCTTTGAGACAGAAGTCAAGATGCGAACCCCTGCCTGGTCGTTTGGCATGAAGACAGCACGGATGGGAAAGGCAGACACGGACTGGTGTCCACCGCTGAACAACTCCTCGAGCACCTTGCGACTGCATAGGCGTTCCTCTTTGCCGAGAGTGTGGGAGGCATTATCCATTTGCTTTGCGCAGATGGTCGTCTATGGCTGAAGATATGCTGGGATACTGGGGAGAGGGGGCCTCGATGTCGAGACGCAAACCGGCATCGCGAACTGCCTTGGCAGTGGCAGGGCCCAATGTACCTATAACGATGTCGCCCTGCTTGAAATTGGGGAAGTTCTTCTTGAGCGACTGCACACCGCTGGGGCTGAAGAAGATGAGCATGTCATAGTCGAAAGGCTCGCCCTCGGCAAAGTCGTTGCTCACGGTGCGGTACATGACGGCATCCGAATGGTTGATGCCCTTGCTGTCAAGCAAATCACTGAAGACAGGATTGTGCACATCGCTCAAGGGAATGAAGTAGCGCTCTGACTTGTGCTTAATCATCGTAGGCAGCAAGTCATCGACCTTGCCCGTCGTGCCGTAGAAGACCTTGCGCTTGCGGTACTGCACGTACTTCTGTATGTACTGTGCCACGGTCTCTGTAATGCAGAAATACTTCATGTCCTCGGGGATGGGAATGCGCATCTCCTTGGCAAGCAGGAAGAAATTGTCGATGGAAAGACGCGAAGTGAAGACAACGGCAGTGTGCTCCAGAATGGATATCTTCTGTGCACGGAATTCTTTAGGCGTCAGTGGCTCCACCTTAATAAAGGGACGGAACACAATCTCCACATTATGGCGCTTTGCGATGTCATAGTAAGGAGAATTTGCCGAGGTGGGCTCGGGCTGTGAGATAAGTATCTTCTTTATCATCGTCTGTCGTGTATTTTTCCTATAGTTTTATCGTAGTGAGCCATTCGGCATACGTCAGCACGCGCAGCAAAACGAGCAACGGTATCAATTCGAGTGTGCAAAAGTACACAAATAAATGCAAAGTGCCATACATTTTTGGGAAAAATATCTGATAGGTCTTAAAAAGAAGCACAATCTTGACAAAAATGATAGGAATAAGCACCAAAAGTTGTACCTCACTTGAGGTCACAGGCAAATACATAACCACAAGTGCCAAGACGAGGAACAACATGGCTTCTGCAGCAAGGAGGAACGTATAGACTCGCTTCCATGTAAATATTTTTCCACGCATAAAGAATATCCAGTTAATAAAGCTGCCAAGCATTCTCTTCGCCAGGAAATAGACAATCCAGAGGACAAAGAAGGCTGCAAACAAGAGATAGGGTGTCTCGCGAAACGGATAGTAGCTGACCTGGCTTTGGGTAAGGACGAAGGTGACGATGGCTGCCGCGAACGAAAGGAGGCATACAGCCATGAGACGGGTGGAATAACGTAGCGGGTCGTCCAGGATGAGTTCGTCTGTCTTGCCTGGAATGGGGAGGAAGACATCACGCAGCAGTTTACGGAACTTCTTCTTGAGGCGCAGCACAATACCTGCAGCAAGCAGCAGACAGACGAGCAGCAGCACTCCGCTCCAGGCTTCATTGCGCAGGCGGAAGGGAGTTGCTGTTGCTTCGAATCCGAAAGGTCGGTACGGCACTTCTGCATGAACGAGACTGTCATCATGGAAGAAGCCGTACTCATCGAAAGGGTTCAGCTCTTCGGCAATCGTGTCCGGCAGCACCGCACTGAGCGTATCAATGCCAAGCGTATCGATTGCCTGGGTTGATGCCAAGGATATGGTGTCTGCCGTCTTCATGCTTATCTACAAAGCGTATCTCGCATCCGGTGGAAGCCAAAGTGCCTATATCTTGGCAAAGCGTCGGATGCTCGTATCCCATAGAGGTGTCTCAAGCGCTATCCGCAGTGCCTCTTCGGGAGTAGGAGCGACGCACCAGGTGTCGGCATGTACTGGACGCATGAAGTTCTCCTTGATGGCCTGGTGGAGCGTATTGAGCATGGAGTCAAAGTAGCCGCTCGTGTTGAGCAGGACGATGGGCTTGAGGTAAAGGCCAAGCTGCTTCCACATGATGAGTTCGGTCATCTCTGCGAAGGTTCCTATGCCGCCCGGCAGGAAGATGCCGGCGTCGTTCATTTCAGCCATCTTTGCCTGACGTTCATGCATGTCGGTGGTTTCGATGATTTGTGTCATACCGTCGTGACACCAACCTTCCTTTATCATAAAGGTAGGGATGACGCCTATGGCCTTTCCTCCGGCCTCGAGGCACCCGTTGGCACTCTCTGCCATGAGTCCCATATTGCCTGCTCCGTTTATCAGCGTCACGCCTTGCTCGCCCATCAACTGTCCGAGGCGACGCGCATCCTTAAAGTAGCAATCATCTATCTGTGTGCTGCTTGCACAATAGACTGCTATTTTTTTTCCTTTGTTCATTGTCTGTTTGTTCTGAGTAATCGGAGTCCTCGAAGTATTCCGACTACTCCGATTACTCTGATTTCTCTGATTACTTTAGCCCGAAGGCTTCCTTTATCTTCTCCACATAGTCGAGCTTCTCCCAGGTGAAGAGTTCGACGGTCACTTCCTTCGTTTCCTGATAGAGCGACTCGTAGCGCTTCGTCACCGTGCGTGGCTCGCGGCCCATGTGTCCGTAGGCTGCTGTTTCCTCGTAGATGGGGTTGCGCAGCTTGAGTCGCTGCTCTATGGCGTATGGGGTGAGGGTGAAGAGTTCCTTTATCTTCATGGCAATCTCTCCGTCGGAGAGTGCGACATGGCTCTTGCCATAGGTATCCACGAAGATGCTGACGGGCTCTGCCACGCCGATGGCATAGCTGAGCTGCACCAGCATCTCGTCTGCCACGCCTGCTGCCACCATGTTCTTGGCGATATGGCGGGCTGCATAGGCCGCCGAGCGATCGACCTTCGAGGGGTCTTTGCCGCTGAAGGCACCACCGCCATGTGCACCCTTGCCGCCGTAGGTATCAACGATTATCTTGCGTCCCGTAAGTCCTGTGTCGCCATGAGGTCCACCGATGACGAACTTGCCTGTCGGGTTGACGTAGTAGGTGATGCGGTCGTCGAAGAGGCTACGGATGCGCTCGGAGCGAATGCCGTCAAGCATACGGGGAACGAGTATCTCCTTGACGTCGCGAGCAATGCGCTGCTGCATGGCTTCGTCCGTGTCGAACTCGTCGTGCTGAGTCGATACCACGATGGTGTCGATGCGCTGAGGTACACCTTCGTCGCTGTATTCTATCGTGACTTGGCTCTTGGCATCCGGGCGCAGGTAGGTCATCACCTTGCCTTCGCGACGGATGTCGGCAAGCGTCAGAAGGAGACGATGCGCGAGGTCAAGGGAGAGCGGCATGTAGTTCTCGGTCTCGTTGGTGGCATAGCCGAACATCATGCCCTGGTCTCCTGCACCCTGTGTGGTACGGTCTGTACGGTCAACACCACGGTTGATGTCAGCGCTCTGCTCGTGGATGGCAGAGAGCACACCGCAACTGTTGCCCTCGAACATATACTCGCTCTTGGTATAGCCGATGCGGTTGATGACTTCGCGAGCGATACGTTGCAGGTCAACGTAAGCCTTTGTCTTGATTTCGCCTGCCAGCACGACCTGTCCGGTCGTGACGAGTGTTTCGCACGCCACCTTCGAATCGGGGTCGAAGGCAAGCAGTTTGTCGAGCACGGCATCGCTGATTTGGTCGGCCACCTTGTCGGGATGACCTTCGGAGACTGACTCCGATGTGAACAAATAACCCATAGTTTCTCTTTTTAATGAAGAATGAAAAATTAAGAATTAAGAGTTGTCGGCTTGGAAAGCAGCAACGGTATTAATTCATAATTCTTCTTCCTTAATTCTTAATTAAATTAATGTATGGGAAAAGAGTCGGGCACAAATGCGTGAGGAAACGTGCAGTTTGCCTCGTTTTAGCATTTTTTACTGTGGTTGCAAGCAGCCCAAATCTATCCACATTTCGTTTTTGCGGCTGCAAAGGTACGACAAAAAAGTGAAAAGTGAAAAGTGAAAAGAGAAAAATATTTGTTCATTGCAGGAAAAGTAGTAACTTTGCAGACGAAATGAAGAAACAAGACATAGAAATCATGGCGCCTGTGGGGTCGCCAGAGTGTTTGGCGGCTGCCATACGAGCGGGGGCGGACAGCATCTACTTCGGCATAGAGAACCTGAACATGCGTGCGCACTCCGCCAGCACGTTCACCATCGACGACCTTCAGCGCATTGCCGAGGAGACGCGGCGCTTCGGCATCAAGAGCTACCTGACGGTCAACACCATCATCTACGGCGAGGACCTGGAGCTGATGCGCACCATCCTGGATGCAGCTAAGTCCGCAGGCATATCGGCCGTCATTGCGAGCGACGTGGCGGTGATGCTCTACTGCCGACAGATAGGGCTGGAGGTTCACCTGAGCACGCAGCTGAACATCAGCAACGCAGAGGCTCTGAAGTTCTACGCACAGTTCGCCGACGTCGTGGTGCTGGCACGTGAGCTGAACATGGAGCAAGTTGCAGAAATCGCCCATTCCATCGATAAAAATGACATCTGCGGACCAAGCGGGAAGCCTGTCCGCATCGAGATGTTCTGCCACGGCGCACTCTGCATGGCCATCAGCGGCAAATGCTACCTGAGTCAGAGCAACTGGGGACGTTCAGCCAATCGCGGCGAGTGTATGCAGCTCTGCCGACGCCGATACACGGTGCAGGACGTGGAGACAGGCACCGAACTCGACATCGAGAACAAGTACATCATGTCTCCGCGAGACCTAAAAACCATCCGTTTCATCGACAAAATGATAGATGCCGGGGTTCGCGTTTTCAAGATAGAAGGACGGGCCAGAGGACCGGAATACGTCGATACCGTCGTGAGGTGTTATCGCGAGGCCATCGACACACTCACCAACCCCGATGAAGGCAAAGAGGTGTTCCTCGCTCGTCTGGACGAATGGGACGAGCGGCTCGCACGCGTCTTCAACCGAGGCTTCTGGGACGGCTACTATCAGGGCAAGACCATGATGGAGTGGAACGACTGCCACGGCTCGAAGGCCACCGAGCGCAAGGTCTATTGCGGACGCACCGTGCGCTACTACTCGAAGCTGCAAGTGGCTGAGTTCAAGATAGAAGCCTGCGAGCTCTGCGTTGGCGACGAGATACTGGTGACAGGTCCGACCACCGGTGCCCTCCGCGCCACGGTGAGCGAGATTCGCTACGACCTGAAACCCGTACAGACAGCACTTCAAGGCCAGCACATCAGCATCCCGCTCGCCACTAAAGTCCGCCGAAACGACAAGCTGTTCATTATCAAAAGCATAACAGACTGACGCGTCTTCCTGGCAATAAGTACGTGGACTTACGGCAATAAGTACGTGGACTTATGGCAATAAGTACGTGGACTTATGGCGATAAGTACGTGGACTTACGGCGATAAGTACGTGGACTTACGGCGATAAGTACGGGGACTTATGGCAATAAGTACGGGGACTTATGGCGACAGGTACGTGGACTTATGGCGACAGGTACGCGCCTCATTTGTATTTCATTTGTGCTGCATTTGTACAACCTGTACAAGCATTTGCATCATTTGTATTCCCTTCCTCCATTCTGCATCTTGCCGTACCTTTGCCTGCGAATTCACAGATAAAGGACAGCCGGCTGTCTCATTTCCTAACCTTACTAATAAAGAAAAAGAAAATGAGACAAGACATCAACGAGAAAGTAAAGATGACAGAACTGACGGACGACGCCCGCCTGCTCGTCATCAGCCACATGCCCCTGGCCTACGCAATGGCCTGGAGGATGAGAGACTGCGGCATCAGCCTGGACGACCTTCGGCAGGAGGGTTGCCTCGGCCTGTGCGAAGCTGCCATGCGCTACGACGAAAGCACCGACTGCTGTTTCGCCACATACGCCAGCCACTGGTGCCGCAAGATGATGCTCATGGCAATCCACCGTAGCAGGACAGCCATGAGCCTGCAGGACGAGACCTTTCTGGAGCAGGAGGACGACGAGGACCTGCTGCGCACAGGACAGCAGCAGCGCATCGAAGACGCTCTGAAATGCCTCTTGCCGAAGGAACAGCAAATCGTCAGACAGTTCTACGGCATCGACTGCAAACGCCTTATCCTTACGGAGATAGCCGCCGAAATGGGTTTCAGCAAAGCCCGTGCCTCCACCCTCCATCTGCGTGCGCTCCGCAAACTCGAAGCAGCACTCAGGGAACATCCCCTGGTAGATTACCTCACCCCTTGGCTCGAATAACGCAAACAGGGCTGCCCGATACCGCATCGGACAGCCCTGTTTGCTGTACAGAAACGTTGCTTTGATTCGATGCCTTTAGGCGTGTAGCAAAAGAACTGACAATCAGTTCTTTTATTCTGACAGAAGAAAGAATAGGTTGAATGCGTAGAAATTCTTTCTAAGTCTCGCACTTTATTCCCTGTGACCCATCAGTTGATCATAATCTGTGTCGTAATGGATGACTCTCTTTCTGCCAGCGTCATAGGCAGGCGAAAGAATGTTCAGTTTCTCTTTGTAGAGAGATGTATGGATGCCTCCTAAATACAGCAGTAGATGAGCCAAATCGGTACTGAGGAAAGGCTTGTC
>Ga0310691_10006141_pt1 | contig 12899 bp, 9 predicted proteins | sample 176DNAGHGlowgp2_FD_203887 | JGI IMG/M metagenome (GOLD analysis project Ga0310691, IMG submission 203887) | Sheep rumen microbial communities from Palmerston North, Manawatu-Wanganui, New Zealand - 1766 DNA GHGlow gp2 (v2) (version 2) | ecosystem: Host-associated > Mammals > Digestive system >... | reverse complement strand
TCCAAAGTTCACTATGATGTTCTGTACCGGCGTTATAAGAGTAATAGCTGCCTGATTATCCGCCCCAAGCTTGCCAAGCCAATAAGTATCCGTAAGGTTATACATCGTCTGTATAAAACTGTTGATAATAATCGGTACGGCCAAGATCGCAATAGACCTAAGGAGGCTTCCATTAAGGATCAGCTCTCTGTTTTTGATTTTAGGATTCATATATTTTTTCATGAGTCAAATATATCGCAAAATATATAGAAAATCCACAGATAATTGGGCAGATTAGGGAAAGAATACAGAAATTTTGATTCAATAGTCACTGCTTGCGCTAACATAATTCATCGTCGTCCTGCGACACGTCAAGATTTCTATACTCTCGCGCGCATCAATTGGCAAAGTGGAGAGGTTGCTTGCAATCCCCACAGTATCTCGCATATTCGCGCTGCGCGCTATACCGATTGCTACGCAATCTATATGCTCGATGTGTGGGGTGCGACTGCTTCGCAGTCGCTCGGATAAACCAAAAGCGATAATTGCGTACAAGCACGCATTATCGCTTTTAATTTATCCTTTGATTGCAAGCAATTGCTATTGAGACAAACAGTGCTTCGGGCTTTGCATTAGCACGCTCGAGTATGACGAAATCTTGCGAATCGTCGCCGTACGACGATGAATTCTTTCTAAGTTGTGGAAATCCAATGACTGCACAAGCAGTCACGCCCCAAGCAGCCACTCAATCACATTAACAACCTCGATACCTTCATAATTGCCGAGGCTAAAGCGATCAAGAGTCAGTACTGTTTTTGGATAATTATCCCTTATAATCTTAAGAGGCGCCATCTCTCGATTGAATGTATTCTCATCCGTAAGCGAAGCAGTCACCTGATAATAATGCAAACTACCACCCTTTTCAACTACAAAATCCACCTCTATATTACCAAGTTTGCCTATACTCACCTTATATCCTCTTCGAAGCAATTCTAAGAAAACTATGTTTTCAAGAGAAAATCCCAAGTCATAATTCCTACGCGTAAGAATATGGTTTCTAATTCCCATATCCACGATGTACAGTTTCTGATTCATTTTCAAGGTTTGCTTTCCAACGATATCATACCGTTCAACAGGATAAAAGATAAATGCTTCAACCAACGCATTAATATAATCACTTATAGTATTAGCGCTTACCTTTCGCCCAGAAGATATAATATAATCAGCTATACTTTTGATTGATATAAGACTCCCTATTGAACCCGATAGAAACGTCGCAATATTCTTTAACAGTGCAATATCGGTTATCTTTCGCTTATTAGGATCTTTTTCACGACGTCTCTGACGCTCTTCGATATCCTTAACTATAATCGTATTATATATGCCTTCAAGATATATATCTGTTTTCTCTTTAGCCCCGTCCATCTGCGCTATATACGGAAATCCACCAGTACGCATATATTCCAAAAACACTTCTTCCTGATTACCAGATTTAAGCTTAGAGTATTCCGCAAACGAAAGCGGAAGCATCGAGATTTCAACATATCTGCCTGATAACAGTGTAGCAAGTTCTCCTGATAGCATATATGCATTAGAACCTGTTATATATATATCTGTCTTATCCTTAACTTGAAGACTGTCAACAACTTTCTCGAATTCATCCACCTTCTGAATCTCATCAAGAAATATATATGTATACTTGTCAGTAACCAGTCTTTCGGTAATGTATTGGTAAAGCTTGTGATAGTCTAGCAGTTCTTCATATTCCAACTCTTCAAAGTTTATAAATATGATCTGCTCTTGCGAAACGTCTGTGTCAAGAAGAAAATCACGATACTGCTGTAAAAGTGTTGATTTTCCACATCGCCTAATACCTGTAACAACTTTAATAACATCCTCTTCACGCCAAGCCTTAATTTTCTCAAGATATTCAGTGCGCTCTACCATATTATTCACCTCATTTTTTTCTTAAGTATATCACACCAAAGCACATCCGTCAACAAAAATGCCGATTTCGGAATATTTTTGCAAAAAACATATATCTCTTCCAAAATAGGAATATTGCGGGCAATCCGCAAGATTTCGCGAAGCACTTGCAAATCAGCGGCTTGCGAAAAGATAGAAATCTTGACGTATCTCGATGATTTCTTTTTTACCCCCCACCTTCACACCCCTTAATTTCGCCAGCCAACAAAAGCGTAAAAAAGCAATCAGGGGGACGATTCGCAAGATTTCGTCATCTTTTTGCAAGCTCGCGCAAGTGCGGGCGAACTGTTCGAGCACCGAAGGTGCGAGTTTTCGCGGAGCACTTGCAAATCAGCGGCTTGCGAAAAGATAGAAATCTTGACGTGTCCCAATGATTGCTTTTTTACTACCCAGCGCACTCCTTCAACATCTCTATATACCTCAACGTCAGCGCACCAACATGCACTCCCCTCGGCAGTATATACCCAAGCTCCATATAATCATCCACCATAAGTGGTATCGCAAGTATATCTTCACCATTAAGCTCACTACTTATAACACCGCTACAGATGGTATAGCCGTCTAGTCCTCTTAGCATGTTAAAAAGCGAAGCTCTGTCAAGGACCTGGATTTCCTTATCACAATCAACTGTACTAAGGATTTCCTCCGAGAAGTAGAAGGAATTGTGACCACCCTGCTCATAAGAAAGTCTTGGATAAGGCTTAAGGTCCTCTAGCGTAAGGCTTTTCTTAGAAGCAAGCGGAGACCTCTTGCTCACGAAGACGTGAGGCTTAGCGCGAAAAAGCGGATAGAACACAAGGTCCCTGTCCTTAAGTGTCTTCTTGATAACAGTTTCATTGAACTTGTTCATGTATAGTATACCTATATCACTTCTTAGATTCGCCACGTCATCTATAAGATCGTAGGTCTTGGTTTCTCTCATGTGAAACTCGTATTTCTTAAAATCGCAATCCTTAAGAAGTCTTACGAATGCTTCGACTGCAAAGGAATAGTGCTGTCCACTAACGCAGAATCTCTGCTTTCTCACATTCTTCGTATAGTGATCATCGAGAAGCTCTGTCTGTTCAAGAACCTGACGCGCATAGCCTAAGAACTCCTCGCCATCAGGCGTAAGCTCTATGCCCTTATTCGAACGAACGAATATAGTTATCCCGTATTCCTCTTCAAGCTCATGTATAGCCATAGTAAGACTTGGCTGTGTTATAAAAAGCGCCTTGGCAGCACCAGTTATATTGCCGATTTCTGCTACAGCCGCCACATATCTTAACTGCTTCAGTGTCATATCTCATACCTCCACATTTATCTTACCACTCTCCATAAAAAAAATCTATGGCAAATGTATATTTTTATATATTATACATAGCTGATAATTCATGTTATTATCATACCATCAACAAAGCACAAAGGAGAAAGATTATGAATACATCAGTTATAGGATTCCCAAGAATCGGAGAAAAGAGAGAACTCAAGTTTGCACTTGAGAGCTACTTCAAGAAAGAAACAGACGAAGCTGCACTTTTTGAAAAGGCTAAGGAGCTTAGAACTAAGCACCTTCAGCTTCAGCAGAAGGCTAACATAACATATATACCTGTCAACGACTTCTCTTTTTATGACAATGTCCTTGACACAGCTTTTCTCTTTGGCATAGTTCCAGAGAGATATAAGGCACTTAACCTCTCAGACCTCGACACTTATCTTGCTATGGCAAGAGGTTACCAGGGTGAGAACGGAGACGTTAAGGCACTCGCTATGAAGAAGTGGTTCAACACCAACTACCACTATATCGTTCCTGAGGTAGAAGATTCCACTGTAATAAGCTTACAGGGCAATAAGCCATTGGACGAATATGCTGAGGCTAAGGCACTCGGTATCGATGGCAAGCTCGTTATAACAGGTGCTTACACACTTCTTAAGCTCTGCCACTTCACAGGCAAGAAGACTATAGATGATATCAAGAACGAAGTACTCGCTGCATACAAAGCATTTGTCGGTAAGGCTGGTGCCGCCGGCGTTAAGTGGATTCAGTTTGATGAGCCTTCACTTGTTCGCGACTTGTCTGCTGAAGACATCGACCTCTTTACCTACCTCTATGAAGGCATCCTTGAGGCCTGCAGCAGCAAGACACTTCTTCAGACATACTTCGGAGACGTAAGAGATATCTACGAGAAGCTTATTACCTTCAACTTCGACGCTATCGGTCTTGACTTCGTAGAAGGTAAGGAAACTGCAACCCTCGTTGAGAAGTACGGTTTCCCTAAGAATAAGACACTCTTTGCAGGTCTTATCTGCGGAAAGAACATCTGGAAGAATAACTACGAGAAGACACTTAAGGTTCTTAACAGGCTCTCAGAGCTTGGCATAGATACGACTCTTTCTACTTCATGTTCTCTGCTTCACGTGCCATATACACTTGCACTTGAAGAAAGACTTGATGAGAAGTATAAGAGATACTTTTCTTACGCTGTAGAGAAGCTTGAAGAACTTCGCGAACTTGCTGATATCGATACAGACAGTGTAGCTTATAAGGCGAATGTTACACTCTTTAAGACAGATCGTAACTGCAGCGATGCTGATGTTGCGAAGGCCGTCAGCGAGTTAAATGCTGAGGATTACGTAAGACTTCCTAAGAGACCAGAAAGACAGGCTCTTCAGAAGAAGACCTTCAACCTTCCACTCTTCCCTACAACTACCATCGGTAGCTTCCCTCAGACACAGGATGTCAAGAAGGCAAGACTTTCACACAAGAAGGGTGAGATAAGCGACGCTGAATACGAGACATTTGTTAAGTCTAAGATTGAGAGCGTTATCAAGTGGCAGGAAGAGATCGGACTCGATGTACTTGTGCACGGCGAGTACGAGCGTAATGACATGGTTGAGTACTTCGGTCAGGCGCTATCCGGCTACCTCTTCACCGATTACGCATGGGTTCAGTCATACGGCACAAGATGCGTTAAGCCACCTATCATCTGGGGCGATGTATCGCGCAAGGCACCTATTACAGTAGCATGGTCTTCTTACGCTCAGTCACTTACCAAGGCTCCTGTCAAGGGTATGCTCACTGGCCCAGTTACTATACTTAACTGGTCATTCCCTAGAGAAGACATATCTATCAAAGAGAGCATAATCCAGATAGCCCTTGCTATAAGAGATGAAGTATGCGACCTCGAGAAGGCCGGTATCAAGATCATCCAGATAGATGAAGCTGCACTTAGAGAGAAGCTTCCACTCAGAAAGAGCGACTGGTACAGCGAATACCTCGACTTTGCCATCCCGGCTTTCCGCCTTGTACACAGCAAAGTTCAGCCTCAGACACAGATTCACACTCATATGTGCTACAGTGAATTCTCAGATATAATCAAGGCTATCGACGATATGGATGCTGACGTCATAACATTTGAGGCATCAAGATCTAGTCTTGGAATCCTGAAGGACCTTAAGGCATGCAACTTCGAAACAGAGGTTGGTCCTGGTGTATACGACATCCACTCGCCAAGAGTTCCTTCTGTACAGGAGATAACAGACGCCCTGAACGCTATGCTTGACTACATCCCGACTAAGAAGCTTTGGGTAAACCCTGACTGCGGTTTGAAGACAAGAGGTGTCGAAGAGACCAAGAAAAGCCTCATAAATCTCGTTACCGCGGCACGCGAATTAAGAAAACAAGGATAATATATGAAGATAACCGACATACACAAGAATAAAAAAAGAACACTGTCCTTCGAGATATTTCCACCAAAAAAAGATAAGGAACTCGACAACATAGACGAGACTCTTACAATCCTAAGCAGGCTGTCCCCTGACTTCATAAGCGTCACCTTCGGCGCGGGGGGCAGTGTAAACTGCAACAGAACGATAGAACTCGCAAAGAAGATCAAGGACGAATACCACATAGAGCCAGTAGTTCACCTCACATCACTGCACTATGACAAGAAAGAGATAGACAGCTTCGCTGACACTCTTAAGGCAGAGGGCATCGAGAACATCCTTGCCCTTCGAGGTGACAAAAGACCGGATATCCCTGAGAAAGATGACTTTCATCACGCATCAGACATGATCACCTATCTTAAGGCAAACTATGATTTCTGCATCCTTGGCGCCTGCTATCCAGAGTGCCATCCAGAATCAGAAAACTGCGTAGAAGACATAAAAAACCTTAAGAAGAAGGTTGATGCCGGTGCCGAATATCTGCTCTCACAGCTCTTTTTTGACAACGAGAACTTCTATCGCTTCAAAGAAAAATGTATCCTAGCAGGCATAGACGTTCCCGTAATCCCAGGTATCATGCCGGTTATCAACGCAGCGCAGATAAAGCGTATGCTCACTATGTGCAACGCCAAACTGCCTGAACACTTCAGAAAGATCATCGCCAAGTATGAGAATAACCAGACTGCCCTTTTTGACGCTGGTATGTCTTATGCCATAAGCCAGATCATCGACCTTCTCGTCAACGACACAGAAGGAATCCACCTGTATACTATGAATAATCCAGTGGTTGCAGGAAGGATATGCGAGGGGATAAAGAATATAATATAATCTTCATCGATATTATGGGCATTCTAATAGTTTTCGTTGATTAAACTTGTGTCTCACACAAGTTCTCCAAAGCTTCATCCCATAATAATCAACAAGAAACTCTGGAAAGGCGCTCAACACAAAAACTCCCTCTGTCTTCATTATCTTTCTCTCTAGCGAAAAGATACCAAAAGGACTAACTATATTCATATAGTGTTCATAATCCACAGTTTCGTTAAAGCCAAAAAGGCAAGATACTTTCATAGAGAATATATCTATGATATCCTTCCAGATTTCATAATCATATTCTCTAAACTGTGGATTCATGGCACGAATAGCAGAAAGATTTTTGTACTCCTTCATATCAGATAAAGACACAAAACAAGCAGCCCTTTCCCCGCAAACACCAGCCTTATAATCCCTGAGTGCCTCCACCATCGGGTAACTGATATAAAGCTTTCCGTTCTCTGTTTCGTTGTCGAAGCTTTCAAGCATCTGCTCTAACGCATCCGGCTCATCATCTCTGCTCAAATTAGTTTGATGTGTATCATAGTCGAAGAAAAGGTAAATCTCTGAAAAGTCATCCCTTGAAAGACCATCCAACTGTCTATAGATATCATCGTTGCTTTCGCGTAAAACCTCAATAATGTCTGTATCAAAATAATCTGCTTTAAGCCGCTTCCAGAGCATATATATATTCTCTCCTGCCGGAAGTGTTATAATCTTAAAATTACTATGATTAAAGAATACCTTCAAAATATTATCAATGATTTGTGGTTCCCTGGCCTCTCCCTCGACTATAAACGCCTTATAGTCTCTCTTAGCCATTAAATGCACCTGCCTTATACATCTTCTGAAGATTGTGAGCCTGTCTCAGTTCTTTCTCAGTAAGTTCAGAAAGTGACTTAATGCAATTATCTTTCAATAAGAAATAACAGTCAGGTCTAAGAAGTTCATTACTCATAAGATCTGTATTGTGCGTAGTAGTAAATATCTGTACACCAGAAATTTCATTAACCTTTTTCTGCACTCCCTCGGATAATTCAAAATGATAAAATGCATCAAACTCATCGATGAATACAAATGATGCTTCTCTCATACGAATATACCAGTAATAAAAAACTGCTAGCGACCTTGTTCCAGTTGATGCAATCCGAAAGAAATCAGCATCTTTATTTTCAAAGTGACAGTAAATGGCCTTTTTACCGTCCACATCACGTTCGTACAGATTGTAGTCTATCTCATTATCTTCTAGAAACCGCTGAAAATCCTTCACTTTACCAGCATTAACAATACCTTCAGCCACTCCCTCAGTCCCATTCATAAAACCTTCATACCCTCTATTATCGAGAGAATAGAAAAGAAGCATTCTGTCCACAAAATCAATAAACTTTTTGAATACCTTATTCTGCACGTTATCCTTTAGAATTGAATTGCTACTCACATATTTTACACGTGATATAGGACTCTCGTTTTTGATTGAAGCATTTAACGTATCTGAACCATCCAACAAAGTAAAGCCATCCTTTGCTATAAAATCATAATAAATAACTTCTTTACCATCAATAAACAAACTCTCCTGCCTCAGTACATCAACACCAGTCTTAGAATATTTATAAACCAGCTCATGGCCATCAAAAACAAAAGTATACTCAAACTCAGCAAAAGATTTTCTTCCACTCATATTGAGATAAAAATCATAGTTCTGAAGAAGTTTCTGTTTCTCAGTCAAATGAGTTATCACATCAAAAATTGCAAGACCAAGATTTGACTTCCCACATCCATTGATACCGTATATAATCCCCTTGGTTATACAGTTTCTCTCAATAACATCTGAATGGAAACCATAATTGCTGGGTGAACCGAGATCCAATGTAATCTTATCTTTGAAGCCTTTAAAATTCTCTACACTAAATCTCTTTAGCATGACAATCACTCTCCATATCGTTTTTCTTTAGTATACACAATTCCGATAAAAAAATCAAGCATAGCTGTATTTTTTTTACGACGCACCAGTAAAATACCCCCCCTTCGGCAAAATCAACATCGCATTGTCGTTTTTGCCGAAAGAATATATCCCATCTTCAAGATGTAATACAGCATCAGCTTCAAGATTCAATCTGTCATGATAATATGAAACAACACCACCTCTTGCAGAGGAATATACTTTTAGATCACGAATAGATAATGATTCAAATAAAAACCCAATGTTTTCGATATCATACAATCTATTGGACACTTTTGCAATGCTTTACTGGACATTTGTAGCAGTCAAGAAAAGTATCACAACCCTATCATCCCAACAGGACAATAATATGTATTCCTGTTAAGGGGAAATACCTTATCTGATGTGTCTATTATCAATCCGGTTTCAATAGGCATCTTATACTGTTCAAGTATATTGAAATTCTTATCCGCTTTATCTTTTCCTATACCGCTCTTTATCTCTATCGGATACAAGGTCTGATTTTTTACATATATGATATCTACCTCTTTTTGATCCCTGTCACGATAATAAAACAACGTATTCTCTATACGCTTTCCTGCGTTACGAATACTCTTAACCATCTCACTGACAACATATGTTTCAAAAAAAGCCCCAGACATAGGCGAATCTTCTAATATTCTCGGATCTGACCATCCACACAAAAAAGAACAAAGCCCCGTATCCATAAAGTATATCTTCGGAGTTTTTACAATCCTTTTTGCAAGATTACTTACATACGGCTGCAGAATAATTATTATTCCAGATGCCTCCAACACTGATATCCAATTCTTGACAGTTCTATAATCAATCCCCAGTGCACCACCTACTTCTGTATAATCGAGCTGTTGCGAGGTACGTAAAGCCATTATTCTCATAAATTTCCTAAAATCATCAAGTTTGCTGACATTAATCATACGACTTACATCTTTTTCCAGATATGTGGATATATAACTTTCAAAAAATGTATCTCTTTCCAGTTTTTTTATCCAATACTCAGGCATGCCTCCCAAAAAAATCTCATCATATATCTCGTGCCTTTTTTTTGGTATCAATTCCTTTTGTTTTTCCATAAGAACTTTTATATCCGGATTAAATTCATCACCCGATTTTCTCATCTTTTCGCTTTCAGAAAAAGATGCAACCTCTATCAAAGCCGTTCTTCCTGCTAAAGTTTCAGAAGCATTTTCTCTTATCTCATGAGTATTAGAACCTGTAAGAACATACATAAGTGGTACTGTCGTTCCGTCAATTACACTTCTCAACTTAGCTTCATCGATTCTTATCTTTATTGCTTCCATCAAATCAGGGGCTTTCTGTATCTCATCAATGATAAGCGGAACCCTGTGTGAATCCAAAAAAAGTTCTGAATCATCAGTTGCCAGAATTCTTTCGGCACTTTTATCCAATGTAACATATTCAAACTGCGGAAAAAGACTCCTGATCATAGTGGATTTACCAGTCTGCCTAGCCCCATATACAGTAATACATGCATACTCCTGTGCAGTTTGTCTTATCTTTTGTTCTAGCTGTCTATGATAATACATAATATTCCTCCCATCTAATCCCTCATTATTATTATATCATATTTTTTCGGCAAAATCAACATCGCATTGTCGTTTTTGCCGAAAGTATATCATACAAATTCAAAGCATTTTGTTGGACACTTTCATATTCTATGCTATAATTTAACTATATACCAAACTAACAAAGGAATCCCATAGAATATATGCTTATACAACTACTGATTCTCTTCAATCTAAGCTTCACATACCTATACTACGAGATCATCTTCAACATGACGACCACGGCGTCTATGACCCCGCGCTCATTCATGCTGACATGCATATATGCACTTTTTTATGGCATCATCGGCGGAATCCTGTCAAGCTTGCCAAAGCGCTACGGCCTACGCTACGTACTTCGAGCGTTGTTCATCCTCCCGGTTTTGATATGCTTCACAATAGAAGAATACGTCTTTCTAGAATTCAAAACTCTATATGAACCCATAACTATACTGTCTGGAGGCGGTGACGCCGCAAGAACCTATAACGGCACCATACTAAGCCTGGTAACCTCTAAGTATGGACTTCTCTGCCTCATGCTCCTCATGCTTCCAGTCATCATACTCGTGATGCAAAGCATCATCCTTCGCCCAGGCAAGCACACCGAGGTCACAAGGCCTTCGCTTAAGGCACGCCTCACCGCTGTAGGAATAGCCGCTACTTGCCTTCTAGCCAGCACACTCTATATCCGCACGACGCCTTTCTTGCGGCAAATGCATAGCAATCGCTACACTTTCTCTAACTCAGTCAAGACATTTGGCCTGATGGACTCTATTCGAAGCGAAATCATGCTTCGGCTTAAGAAAAAAGAAGTGACGTTTGCTACAGTTGATGAAAGCAAACTTGTCGCTACACCTATATCAAGCGGCAATACTGGGGTTACGACTAAAAAAGAAGAACCCGCTATCACCACTAGGGCACCTACCAAAGAGTACAACAGTCTCGATATAGACTTCGCGGCTCTTGCCAAGACTGATTCTAAGCCTTACAGCACCATAGATGAGTATGTAAGTACTCTGACACCAAGCAAAACCAATGACTATACAGGACTTTTTGCGGGGAAGAATCTTATCTTCATAACCGCCGAAGCATTTAGCGGATTCATAATAGATAAGGAGCTGACGCCTACGCTCTACAGGCTCGCTAACAAGGGCATGCAGATAGACAACTACTATCAGCCCTGTACAGCAGGCACAACCGGCGGCGAGTGCGCCAACCTGCTAGGCCTTACACCTATGCTTGGCGGCGATTCCGTGAAGGTTACGGCAGATAACAACAACTACTTCACTATGGGAGCTGCACTCTCAAGAGAAGGGTACTATGGAAGGGCCTATCATAACAACGATTACACTTACTATGACAGGGACCAGACCCATACAAACCTCGGTTACAGCGATGGATTCTTAGGAATGGGGAACGGCATGGAAAGCTTCGTAGACAACACATGGCCGCAAAGCGACTATCAGATGTTTGTCGGCACCATGGAGGACTACATAGATAAGGAGCACTTCAACGTATACTACATGACTGTCAGCGGACATGGTGATTATACAGCAGGAAGCAATTATATCTCTGCTAAGAATTACGAGAGAACAGCTTCTCTTCCTTATTCTGACAACATAAAGCGCTACATAGCAGCTAACCTTGAACTCGAGGACGCGCTTACATATATGGTTGCCAAGCTTGAAGAAAAGGGTATCGCAGACGATACAGTAATCGTAATCTCCACTGACCACTACCCTTATGCTCTCGATGACAACGCGGTTCCGGGACAGCTTCCACTGCTTAGTGAGCTCTACGGCTACGAAGTGACGAACTACATAATGCGCGAGAAGAATCGCTTGATCATATGGTCGGGAAGCCTCGAGGAATCTGCACCAATTGTGGTTAAAAAACCTGTTAACAGTATAGACGTGCTTCCGACACTTCTTAATCTCTTTGGTCTATCCTGGGATTCAAGACTCTTACCGGGCATTGATATATTCTCTGATTCCATACCGGTAGTCTATTCAAAAGACCGCGACTGGATAAGCGAATACGGCATATACTTAGCTTCAACAGGCAACTTTACACAGACCGACTCAAGCGTCACACTACCTGCTGATTACGTCAAGAACATGAATGCACTTGTGGATAACAGACTAAGCTACAGCGAAGCAGTATTAAGTTATGATTACTTCGGACATCTAGTTAAGATGGGGGTGTTGAAGGAAGATGAATGAAAGGAATTTAGAGGTGGCTAAATTGGATAAAGCGCCAAGTAAAAAAGCAAAGATATTTTGCTGTATTTTGATTTTAACAGCATCGACTGTATTTGTTTTATTGGGTCTTAGAGAAATGTCCGTTTATACGGAGCTTATAAATAAATGTACTTCTGAAGTAACCGGAACCGTGGTTTATGAAGGTAACGGCAGTGTGAGCTTTTCCTATGGTCCAGAATATAAATACGTAAATGGAAAAAGGTATAGGCAGATTGAAGTAAAGACAGATGGCGTGTTTAACTTCGAGAATATATATTGCCGTCCGGGAGTAGAAAAGAAGGGAGATAATATCACTATCCATTATGATCCGGATGATCCCGAAAACTATTATATCTCAGATTGGGCGAGTGATCATAAGGCAACTGGCATTGTTGCATTTGCAGGAGCCGGCATATTGATTCTGATTACCATTCTTATTATGGCTAAGTCGAACAGATATTACAAACAGATGGAGCAAAATCAAAGAAAGTATATTTATTTCTACACCCCATACTGCAAATTCCTCTTTTCTGAATTTGAACGGGGTTATGAAGGAAAAACCGTGTGGGAATATAATTTAAGTGGAGAAAAGTCCTGCACCGTATTTTTTGAAACGGATACTCTGGTAAATCC
>Ga0310691_10006140_pt1 | contig 12899 bp, 9 predicted proteins | sample 176DNAGHGlowgp2_FD_203887 | JGI IMG/M metagenome (GOLD analysis project Ga0310691, IMG submission 203887) | Sheep rumen microbial communities from Palmerston North, Manawatu-Wanganui, New Zealand - 1766 DNA GHGlow gp2 (v2) (version 2) | ecosystem: Host-associated > Mammals > Digestive system >... | reverse complement strand
TAACTTCTTGATTGTCGTATGCTTCGTTGACACGCTGCCATGATTTGAGAATGAGGGCGCGTTTGTGGGAAAGTTGCATTTGGCCGTTGGCATCTTCCTGGCTTTCAACGTAAACCTCGATTTCGTCACCGATTTTGAGGTCGTGGTTGTAGCGGAGTTCGGAAGCGTTGATGACACCGTCGGATTTGAAGCCGATGTTCAGGACAACTTCGCGGTCATTGATAGACACCACTTTACCCTTGATCACATCGTCTTGTTCGATGGATTTGAAAGATTTCGTGTAGAGATCTTCCAGACGGGCTTTTTCTTCCTTGGAATAACGGTCGGACTGTTCGGAAACCTTGTCCCAGTCGAAGTTCGCCATGGCGTCAGCATAAGCGTTTTCGATGACGTGCTTTTTGTGGGGCGCTTTGGGGGCGTTTTCCTCAACGGCAGGAGCGTTTTCCTCAACTACGGGAGCTGCGTTTTCTGCAACATTTTCCACGTTTTGTTCGATTTCTTGAGTTTGTTCAGGAGCATTCAATAATTCTTCTGACATAAAGATTTGTCTTTAATTAGCCAAAGACAGAGGCTTTTTTAAGATGAAACAATGAGGTTAATTGTTTAATAATCAATTGAAGAGCCTCTTTCAATTGAGGCGGCAAAAGTACAAAAAAAAATGATACAAAAATTTTTTTTCTCGGGAATATCGTTAGAATGCAAAAAAAGTGTATTTTTGCAGCCGTAAACATTGCGGGGTAGAGCAGTGGTAGCTCGTCGGGCTCATAACCCGGAGGTCGCAGGTTCGAGTCCTGCCCCCGCTACTAAATCAAAAAGCTGAAGTGTTCTTCAGCTTTTTTTGTTTTACCGGCGTTCTGCGAAAAACTTCTTCAGCAGATTGGCGCATTCATCGGCCAAAATTCCTTGCCGGATTTCGGCTTTTGAGGGGAATTTGCCTTCTTTCAGATAGATAGAGTAACCGCGTTTCGGGTCTGATGCCCCGAATACCAATGTCCTGATCTGCGCGTGGGCGATGGCACCTGCGCACATCAGACACGGCTCCAGGGTGACATATAAAGTGCATTCCTGCAAATATTTGGCCCCCAACGCATTAGCGGCTGAAGTGATGGCCATCATCTCGGCGTGAGCCGTCACATCATTCAGTGTTTCCGTTAAATTATGTCCTTTAGCAATGATCTGATTGTCAAGCACAACCACCGCACCCACGGGGATTTCATTCTCCGCGTAAGCGTCCTCCGCCTCCTGCAGGGCGATGCGCATGTAATAAGCGTCGTCAAGTTCCATATTTGTAATGGTTAGTGGTTATGGGTTATTGGTTATTGAAGTGTCGATTTGCGATTTGCGATATCGCAAATTGTAGCCAGTGCGCATTTCTCACAATGCGGTTTTCGGGCTGTGCAGATGTAACGGCCGTGGAGCAGCAACCAGTGGTGTGCCTTTGAGATGTACTCTTTCGGAAAATGTTTAACTAACTCTTTCTCAACTTTTTCCGGTGTGTTTGCGGTGTTGGAGACCAGTCCTAACCGGTGCGAAACACGGAACACATGAGTGTCAACGGGCATGGCGGCCTGCTCGAACGCGAAAGCAAGCACCACATTGGCGGTCTTGCGACCCACACCCGGCAACTTTGTCAGACTATCTATCTCGCAGGGTATCTCACCCCCGAACTCTTCTACGACCATTTGCGCCATCTGTCGCAGATGACGCGCTTTGCTGTTGGGGTAAGACACTGATTTTATGTACGATAATATGTCATCTTCCGTTGCTTTCGCCAAATCTGACACGCAGGGGTAGGCGTTGAACAGCGCAGGGGTGACCATGTTGACACGTTTGTCAGTGCATTGCGCCGCCAGCATCGTGGCAACCAACAGCTCGTATGCGCTCCCGAAATTCAATTCCGAGGAAACATCCGGTTGGGTCTTGGAAAAAAAGTCAACAATGAATGTGTATTTGTCCGATTTCTTGCGCATATCAATGATTATTCGTCACTGTTTTGGATAAAATAGGCGGTCACGGCATCCAAATACGTTTTTGATATGGGTATCTGTTGCAGTCCGTCCTGACCGAAATCAAGGTAGGGACCGTTTTTGTCTTTGCGAAGCAGCAGGATGTTGGCGAAGTTGACCAAAAAGCTGCGATGGCAACGTATAAATCCGTATTTCTCAAGCTTTTCCTGTTGTTTTTTCAAGGGACTTCGCAAGGTGAAGCGTTCCACCGACTCTTTGTTTCGATAATAGATATGAACATAGTTTTCCGCCGACTCTATATAATATATATGGTCAAGACGTAATGACAATTGCAATTCGTTTTTTTCATCAAAAAAATTGACGATTTTAGAAATGGCAGGACTCTCTGTCACGGAGTCGGGCTTTTCATTGACCGCAGAAGGGGCGGATGGGCTTTGAGGGCTTCCCCCTGTTCCTGTTAAATGATTGTCCAATATCATATCGTCCCCTGCAAAATCATCGGAAATGGAAAATTCATTGTCTTTTGAAGATGTGTTAACTGTTTCGTTTCCTGCTTGTTCCTTAATGTTACTTGATGTATTACTTTCAGCTTTTTGAGATTCCAAAGCGGATATTTTTTCGTCTTTTTCACGCGTGCTGAAATAGAGTAGGGTGATGATGACAGGAATGACCAGTATGGTGGGAACAAAAATAACGGCCCGAGCAAAAATATCGGAAAATTCGCGGGTGTCTTTTGTGACAAAATGCACAATCAAAGCGTAGAGGAATGCTATACAAAAGATTTCTACAACCTGCCAAAACCAATATTGTAAATAACTGAGTGGCTTGCTCTTGTGTACATAATACATGATTATGCGGCTTATGAGAAGGACAATCGTCCCTCCCGTAGTGATAATCAGCGTGTCGGTGAAGAGCTGTGCCCGGGTGTAATGCTGGACGTTGTACCAAGCCCCTTGAAACGGGGTGAAAACATTGACAAAAAGAAGCGAATACACAAACACAAATATCAGAAAGAAGATGATATTGTCCCTGGTGACATAGTATTCGGGTATATTTTTACGTATCATTATATCAAAAAAAGAATCCGCAAAGATACTATTTTTTCTTTTGCCACTTCATGCCACTTCATTCCGATCCGAGATTCGTCCCTGTATTCGTGTTTTTGTCACTTATAGGTTTGTTTTCGCCCATTTCGCTGCGGGAATCGTCACAATTGTTCTTTTTTTTGCTATAAAAAGCGTTTTTTTGCCGGCTGAAAATCACTAACCAATTTTTTGTAATGAAGAAAATCAAACGTATTTATGACATTATGCTCCAGTATGAGGAGCGTCATCCGGAACAGAAGATTGCTTTGTCAGGCAAGATTGGAAAGAACAAATGGAATGAATATACCCCGCAATTATTTAAAAAGACAGCCAATGAATTGAGTTGTGCGCTGATAGCAAAAGGCATCCAGAAAGGCGACAAAGTGGCGGTGATTTCCACAAACCGTCCCGAATGGACCATCACCCAGATGGCCGTGACCCAGATCGGTGCCGTTTTAGTGCCGATATATCCGACCATCACGGCGGAGGATTATCAGTATATCCTTCAGCATTGCGAGGCTAAGCTGGTCATTCTGGAAGGCGAAATTGTGATGAGGAAAGTCCAGTCGGTTGCCGACAGCCTTACTAACCTGAAGGACATTTACACGTTTGTTGACCGCAAGGACTATCCTTATTGGGACCAGCTGATTGCTTTGGGCAGAGAACATTACGACGAGACGAAATTGAATGAAATGCGCGCCGCCAACGATGAGAAAGAGTGCGCGATGATCATTTACACGTCAGGGACCACAGGAACCCCCAAGGGCGTGATGCTTTCCCATCACAACATCCTTTCCCAGATTGAGAATTTGAAACATATACCTTCAAAATGGTCGAAGAAAGGCTTGAGTTTCCTGCCGTTGTGCCATGCTTACGAGAATATGATCGTGCTGCTTTACCAATATCTTGGCATGACCGTGTATTATGTGTCTAATCTGGCGACGATTGCGGAGGCCATGCGCGAGGTGAAGCCGACAATGATGACGGCGGTTCCGCGTGTCCTGGAGAAATTCTACGAGAAGATAGAGGCTTCTGGAAAGACCAAAACAGGTGCGGCACGTTCCATTTTCGACTGGGCGCTTGGTGTCGCTCTGAAATATAAGATCGAGGACGATGACCGGACGGCTGTTTATAACTTGCAGCATAAGCTTGCTGACAAGTTGGTTTACAGCAAGATTCGCAGCGGCTTGGGTGCTGACAATTTCGACATACTTGTTTCCGGTGCCGCATCGTTGAAACCGGAGCTTTGTGCTTTTTTCTCCGCCATCGGCATGCCGGTTTTCGAAGGCTATGGCATGACGGAGACTTCGCCTGTGATTGCCGTTTCCTGTCGTGAGAAGTATGGTCGCGAGGCCAATACCGTCGGGTTCCCGCTCGGCGGCGTGGATGTGGCCATCACGAAAGAAGGAGAGATTATCTGTCGTGGACATAACGTGATGATGGGGTATTATAAGAGTGAGGAGCAGACGCGCGAAATCATTGATGAGAGTGGCTGGCTGCACACTGGCGACATGGGACGTTTCACCGAACGCGGACAGCTTGTCATCACCGGCAGAATAAAAAATATTTTCAAGACCTCAATGGGCAAATATGTAAACCCGCAAATTATTGAGGAAAAAATGTCGCAATCCAAGTATATAGACCAGATTTTGGCGGTTGGAGAGAACCAAAAATTTGTGGCCGCATTAATCATCCCGGATTTTTCTGCAATAAAAGAATGGTGTGAATCAAAAAAAATTATATATTCGCACCCGAAAGAGATGGTTGAGAATCTGAATGTCAAAGACCTGATTAAGAGTGAGATAAACAAGTATAATCAGGAGCTGAGCAAGACGGAAAATGTGATGAGGTTTGAATTGCTCGCCGATGAATGGACTCAGGAGAACGGATTCTTGACCCCGACTTTGAAAGTTAAGAGGAATAAAATCTCAAAGAGATATGCTGAGCTGATTGATTCGATGTTTGTCGATCATCAGTAGAGAATGAGCGGGTCGTTTGAGTTTTTCCCCAAAACGAGACCCGTTTTTCATGTGTTGTGTTATGTGCGAAAGAGGCTTCCTTTACGGAGGCCTCTTTCTATTTTAGGCGGTTGGTCGTAGTTCAAAGCTCAAAGTTGTTTACTGGTCAACAAAAAAAACCGGCTCGAAACGGGCCGGTTCTATTTGATGTTTGGGAAAACGATTCGTTATTGGGCTTCTTCTTCGGTTTCCTCACTGGTGGCTGCAGCGGAACCACGGGTCGGGACAACTTGCAGAACGACCTTGTTGGGGTTATCCACAATTTCGAGTTTGTCGATGTGGATGTCGCTGATCTTGGTCATGTCGTTGATTTCCAAAGAAGAGATGTCAGCGGTGATGTCTTCGGGGATGTTCTCCAGAAGGCCGCGGACTTTGAGTTTGCGCACGCGTTTTTTCAACAGACCGCCTTTCAGGACGCCGGGAGAGGTGCCTTTCACTTTGAAGGGGATTTCGATGGTGATGGGCTTGCCGTCAACCACTTCGAGGAAATCGACATGCAGAAGTCTGTCGGTGATCGGATGGAATTGAGTCTCTTGGACGATGGCGTTGCGGACATCGCCGTCAATGTTCACCTCAGCGTATTTCACCTCGGGGGTGTAGAGGATGTTCTTGAACTGACGCTCGTCCACTACGAACATCTTTTGGTCTTTTCCGCCGTAAATCACGCACGGAATCATGCCCTGGTTGCGTTGGGCTTTTGCATCTTTTTTCCCTACGTTCTCTCTCAGAGAACCGCTAATAGATACTGATTTCATACTGTTTATTAATTAATTAAGGTGTTTTAAAATCGGCGGCAAAGATACACTTTTTTTCGATACGCTGCTACAGAAACGTAACGGCTTTTTCGAGATAGGCGGAGTCCGTTTCGTCGAAGGTGGCGAGGCGGTCGCTGTCGATGTCGAGGACGGCGATGACCTCACCGTTTTGGAAAACGGGTACCACGATTTCGCTTCGGGAGGCCGAGGAGCAGGCGATATGGCCGGGAAATTGCTCCACGTCGGGCACCACAATCGTGCGGCGTTCCTTCCAGGCGGTACCGCACACGCCACGCCCGTACGCGATGCGCGTGCAAGCGAGAGGCCCCTGAAACGGACCTAATATCAGCTCGTTGCCGATAACACGGTAGAAACCGGTCCACCAGAACCCGAATGTCTCATGCAGCATCGCCGCCATGTTCGCCATATTCGCGATGATATCCACGCTGCTGTCCATCACCGCCTCCACCTGCGGGAGGAGGGAGGTGTATATTTCTTGCTTGCTGTTGCCTGAAATTGTCAAAGATTCCATGAATTGATAATTGATAATTGATAATTGATAATTGGAACTCCGTACGCTCCCCCATTAACCATCTAACCTTCAAACCATCTAACCTTCAAACTATCTAACCATAAACTTCAATAACCAATAACCAATAACCCATAACCATTACTTATAGAGGAACCGTTTGATTGACCGTTTCGGTGTCTTCTCAAACTCGTCCTTTTTGAGTTCGATGTTGAAGATCTGGGCGTATTTGGGGAGTTTTTCGTTGAGTTTCTGGAGGTTCTCCTTCATCAGCTCGGGGATGGTCTGGCGGAAGCGGAGTTCGCCTTCGTAGTCGGGGAAGACGAGGGCAATGAGCTTGCCCTCACGTTCCACCACCACCGACTCGACCACGCCTTCCATGTCGTTGAGCTTGCCCTCGATTTCTTCAGGATAGATGTTCTGACCGGAGGCTCCGAGGATCATGGTCTTGTTACGGCCTTTGATGAAGATGTTGTTGTTCTTGTCGATGAGTCCGAGGTCGCCGGTGCGCATCCAGCCGTCGTCGGTGAAGGCGGCACGGGTGGCTTCCTCGTTCTTGTAGTAACCCTGCATCACATGCTCGCCACGCACCAGGATTTCTCCGACCTCGTTGTAGGGATCGTTGGATTCGATGCGGATTTCGTTTCCGGGGAGGATGTGACCGCCGGAGCGCGGCACAAACTCGTGGACAAAGCAGCCTCCGATCAGCGGTCCGCACTCGGTCATGCCGTAGCCCACCACAAGCGGGAACTTGATGTCGAGCAGCAGTTTCTCCACATCGGGATTGATGGCCGCACCACCCACGATGAAGTATTTGAGCTGACCGCCGAAGGCCTTCATCAGCTTCTTGTTGATGGTGTTGACCACCAGTTTCCGTATCACCGGATATTTGAGCAGTTTCTGTACCGAGGGCTTCTCCAAGACAGGCATGACGGCACGTTTGCAAATTTTCTCGATTACCAGCGGCACCGTGACTATAATATACGGATGCACGTCGGCGAAGGCTTTCATCAAGAGGGTGGGAGTGGGGGATTTCGTCAGGAAGTGGATGTGGCAGCCGGATGCCAGGGGGTATAAGAACTCCGCCAACTGACCGTACATGTGGGCCAGCGGCAGCATGGAGACCACGTTCTGACGGCCGCCGGGAGGGAGGAAGTGCAATCCCGTGTCAATGTTGGCGGACACGTTGCGGTAGGTCAGCATCACCCCCTTGGGCGATCCCGTTGAACCGGAAGTGTAGTTGATGAGAAGCAGGTCGTCGATGTCGCGCACCGTAAAAATGTGGTTGTTTCTCGGAACCTGCAACGGCTCTTTCGAAATCTCCACCCCTTCGCGCTTCGTGGCGATCAGGGAGAAGTCGGTGAGGGAGACGATGGCTTCAAGACCGGGCATGTGCTCGGCGTTCATGTTTTTCCATACGTAAGGGCCCACAATGAGCAGGCGTGAGTCGGAGTGGTTGAGGAGTGTCTCGATGTCTTCGCCGGAGAATTCGTGCAGCACCGACACGATGACAGCGCCGTATGAGGCGATGGCCAGGTAGGAAATCGCCCAGTTGGCGCAGTTGCGGCCGCAGAGTGCGATCTTGTCGCCCTGGCAGATGCCCATTGCATGGAAATAATTGCGCAATCGGGCAACTTGTTCGGCCACCTCCTTGAACGTGTAGTTGTCGGTGCCGTTATAATCGGTTAACGCGGGCTCTTCCCAGTATTTCGGGAAAATCTCGTTGTAGTGTGCAAACAAATGCTTTGTCATACAGATTGTTTATCGTTATTTACGTTTTGATTGGCTTCCAATTGTTTTTTAGGCTTGCGGCCTCTTTTTTTCGGAGTGTCCGTTTTCTTTTCGGCAGGCGAGGTCGTGTCGTTCACCTCAGGGGTGGTTTCCGGTATCGATGCTTCCGCTTTCTTCGCTTTTGTTTTGGCGGAGGGCATCTCCACATGCCGTACATACACATCGCGCTGCGGGAACGGAATTTCAATCTTGTTCTTATTCAACGTATTGTAAATCACCTCTTTGACTTTTGCGACAAAGGCGGCCTTCTCTTCCACCAACACCCAGCAGACGACATACAGATCAACACTGCTTTCGCCGAAATCGTCAAAGATCACTTGGAATCCTTGCTTGTTATCGACCAGATATTTGCCCGCGGAGTTTTTGTTGATCAGCGGTTGGAGGTCTCGGAGCAGCATCTTACGCACATTTTCCACATTCACGCCGTAAGCCACCCCCACAGGGATTTTCACCAGCACATAGCCGTGGTTACGGGTGAGGTTCTTGAAGTTCTTGCTGAAGAGGGTCGCATTCTGGAAGGCAATCACACTGCCGTCGAGTGTCACAAGCTGCGTGCTTTGGTAGTTGATGCTGTCAACCTTGCCCTGCACACCGTCGCACTCAATGTAGTCCCCCACGCGCAAACGGCCGGTCATCAGGGTGATGCCGTAGATGAAGTTCTCCAGGAGGTCCTTCATGGCGAAACCGAGACCGGTGGCCAAGCCCGCCATCACGATGGAGATGCCCTTGCCGGACACTTCGAGAATCATCATGCAAAGTAAGACATATAATCCCCAAACTAAGATGGAGATGACGTTGTAGGCCAGAGTGCTGTTGCCCTGAGAACGGATTTCGTTTTTCTTTCTCCGTTTCTTGAGCATCTGGTAGAATGCCCGAATGGCGTAGTTCAGGTAGCGGAAAATGAAGTAAAGTTCAAGGACGAGACATATTTTAAATAAGGAGAGCTGGATGATGCCCGGTTTGTTCAGGAAAACATACATGAAGATTTTGCGGCAGACGGAGGCCATCTCGAAAATGTTGGCGGCCCAGTAGATGCTGAACGGGACAGAAAGGATGGCTAGAATGGGCAGCAAGGCCTTGAGCAGGAAGTCGTAGAACCAGGTTTGCCCGATGTATTCCCCTTTGACCATCTTGGGCTGAAGCTTCTTGAACTGTTTTTCCAATTCCTCCTTGGTGGTGATTTCTTCACCGCGATCCCTGGCGATCTTTTTCGGCAGACGGCGGGACTCGTAGAGCTTGGCGAGATCGAAGAAACAGGTGATGGTTTGGATGGCAGCCAGTTGGAGCGCCCACCACAACATGATTTGCACGGCGAGGAGGACGAATCCGAACCACGAAGCGACACACGACACGATCATCACGATAAGGGATATAACGGTGTAAATCATGTCGCTGTCAGGCAGTTTGGTGATTTTCTTCTTGATTACGAAGAACTGCCAGATGGTGAAGACCAACAGGATGGGAGGATAAATGAGATTGACCAGATTGTTGGGTATCAAGATAATGCGGAATACGATAACAATAAAGGCCACGACGATGAACGGCGTGTATGAACGTATTCCGGCACGGATTTGGTCGCTGGACAGACGAATGAGAAGGGAGACGAGGATGACCTCCACGAGCCAGGCGTAGAAAATCATCAGCCGGATGGCCATCAGCACAAAGTTCTGCGTCACGAAAAATTTGGCGATAGTGATGGAGATGGCGAAGATGGCCACTCCGCAGGCGATGGTGATGAATGGGCGTTTCTTGTTGTCTGCGAAGAAGATGCGCCATTTTCGCGGCAGCAACCATCTCATGATGACGTAGCTGAGCAGGCTGGCCACCAGAATGTAGAAGAGCATGAAGATGCTGATGCCGAGTATCACCGGGCCGCGCCATTCCGAATTTCTGTTGAAGGGTTTGTATTTGTCGTCCACATCTTTTTTTGCGATGAGATAGTGCATCCGGAACCGCTTGATGGTCTGGAAGTAGTTTTCGCCGCCGTTCACGAAGATGTTTTTCTGGATGTGCTCGTATTTCGACAAAGCGTAGGCGTTGAGTTTTTCAACTCGCTTGGAGACCCGTTCGTAGTGCTCCTGGTCCTTCTCCACGTTTTCCAGCATCTTTTTGTAGTTGTCGCGCAGAGCCGTGGCGTATTCCACGCAGGCCGCGCGGTCTTCAAGTCCTTGTTTGTCAAGAATGTAGAGGTTCTTGCCGGCGGTGTCCAGCATCATTTTGGGCAGCTGTTGCCGGATGGAGTCGGGTATGTGCATGAAATCGCTGTCGGACATCATGCGCGGCGGCAGTCTACGCAAAGTTTGGATGAGGGCGTCGTAGCGTTCTATTTCAGAGTTGAGGCGTTCCTTAATTTTATTATAGGGAGCGTGGTATTTTTTTAGGGTTTGGTACTGTTCCGTGGCGGCTTGGCATGCGTAGGCCATGTCAAAGGTGAAATCGGCGTTCTGCGAGTAGAGCATCAGCGCGATCTGGTTGCTTTGCTGCATCATTCGGATCAGATTGGTGTGCTGGTCCATATTTCGCTTCTCGAAGCGCGCCATCATCATCTGCTGTTCGTTGTAGGCCTGTTGCAGTTCGGCGCGCAGCACGCCGAGCGTCTGGAAGAGGTCTTTCTCCTTGAGCACGGCCTGGGCCTGGAAGATGGTGAGCACGCAGAGCAGGACGAATACGAATATTTTCTTCATTTTTTTGTCGATTTTTGAGGCGGCAAAAATACAAAATTAATGGTTTGTTAAGGGTTATTGGTTATGGGTTATTGGTTATTGAAGCTGCCCTTGCGAGTCACAGTTTCCGTTTGGCCGGTCAAGGAATCGCTTTAATGTTGGTGCGGTGGTTTTCGGAAATGCGTGTGGTTTCCGGTAGGGGAGGGTGGCCAAACGGAATGGTGCATTTGCTGTTCGTTTCTGCTTGCTCTTGCGGGTTGTGCGGGTTGCGATGCGCATGAAGAAGCCGGTTTGCTCCTCGGTCTTGCTGATCCGTTGCTCTTGTCGGATGATGCTGTCAGGTTGGTAAAGGATTTCATCCTTATATAGACATTAATTTTTTCATTTCATCTTCATCGGGGAGCAGTTCCATCAGTTTCTTCTGTCCTGCTTGGTATGTGGCGACCCCCATAGGACGCTGATAATCCTGAAGAACATACTCAACAAAGGTTTTGTCGGCATCTTTGCAAAGGATAATGCCAACAGGAGGGTTTTCTCCCTTAAGCTTTTCGTCGTCATCCAAAACATGAAGGTAATGAGATAGTTGTCCTAGATAAGCAGGCTTGAAAGTCCCTTTTTTCAGTTCCACCACAACCAGTGAACGCAGAATCCTGTTGAAGAATAGCAGATCCACCCAATGGTCGTGCCCCAATTTGTCGTAATGAACTTGACATCCAATGTATGCAAAACCTTTTCCAAAAGTCATGATAAAGTTTCGCATGTTATGGACGATCTCGTTTTCAAGAACTCGCTCATCAATGTCCTCTTCTCTCTGACCCAATTGCTCTGTATTGATAAAATCCAGTAAGTAGGAATCTTTGAACATCTGAATGGCACGGAAGGCTTGTTTGTGGTTTGGGATTGTGTTGACGAAGTTGTTAGGCATTTTGCCCTGGTTATGGTAAGCGTCCTCAGCGATTCGTTGTTGGAGACCTTCTACAGTGAGTCTTAGATCATGGCACAACTGGATATAGAATAATCGTTCTTGAAACGATTTTACACCTGCGAGTATAGCGGTGTGATGGGTGAAACCAATGCCAAAGAAAGCTGCGACAGGGAAGTTTTCGTAATTCGTCAAATGCAATTTCCGAATTGTATCGCCTTCATTATCTGATGGTTCTAATTTGGCAGTTGCAACTGCCAAATTAGAGTCCAGAAGTTTCCACTGCTCATAAAATATTCTCATATTCCGCAAATTACGTGCGGAGAATCCCCTCAATCCTGGCATTTCGGCCGACAATTGACGGCTAATGGTCTCAATGGCATCTTTTCCCCAAAATCCCGAACGGGAATTCTGAGAAATGTATCGACCTATTCCATAGTATAAGGCCAACTGTTCTTGGTTCACGCCCGCCAAGGCCTTGGCCTGGCTCTGCAAAATGGCTGTCTTGATTTGCCTGACGGCATCGCTGTACTGATACATGTTTGTTCTTTTTCGTTTTTAAGGTTATTGATTTCCGTCTGCAAAGATACAACAAAAACCGTTGTTTGTCAAGGGTTTTGCGTGATTTTTATTGCTGTTGAAAATCAGAAAGTTGTAATTTTTATTTACAATTTGTTTTGTTGATTGTTAAAATTCAGGTTCGGGATTTCGCTGATTTTTGACCTTTGCGAGTCTGAGGTTCCGTTTGGCCGGAAGAGGGCTGCGCCTTTCGCCCTATGGCAACACCTCCTCCGCCGCCATTTCCATCCTGCTGAATGCGAACAGCTTCTTTCCCAAGTCTTTAAGGGACGCGCCGAGGTGATAGATGGTGTCGTCGATGATGAGGAAGCGGTCGTGGTAGCGGTCGCACTCCCGAATCGCAATGGGCGAATACTGCCGGTTGTGGCGTTCGAGGTCGCATGATGCAGATTATTGCGATGTCACCAATTCTAGAATGGATTCTGGGGTTGCGTTCATCTCCGTGATGGCGCATAGACCGACGCCCATGTCCTTCAGACTTGCACCTAACAGATAGGCCTTGCCATCGATAATCAGAAACCTGTCGTGGTTCCGGAGAGGGAGTTGGACGAACTTGATATAGGGATATTGTGCATTGTGTTTATTCAGGT
>Ga0310691_10006138_pt1 | contig 12901 bp, 5 predicted proteins | sample 176DNAGHGlowgp2_FD_203887 | JGI IMG/M metagenome (GOLD analysis project Ga0310691, IMG submission 203887) | Sheep rumen microbial communities from Palmerston North, Manawatu-Wanganui, New Zealand - 1766 DNA GHGlow gp2 (v2) (version 2) | ecosystem: Host-associated > Mammals > Digestive system >... | reverse complement strand
ACGAGGCGGATTGGCAATGCCATGCCGGCACCGAACTCCGTGTTGATATTGTGATACGAGCTGCCAGTTAGCGTCATACCGGATAAGTCATTAGGCACATTAGTATTCCACGTATAATTACCAGCGCAATAATAATGGTAAGTATATCCACCAAAGAAATTGTTACCATTATTAGAATTCCAATTAATGACCCCACCCGGCAATGCAGTAAAGCCAGATGAGTTAGATGGATTGAAATAATTCCATTCATTATTACACCAACTTAAATTCGGTGTTCTTAATTCTGGCGCAGTTGACGAATATACAATGTTGAGTGCAGATTCTATAGACTGGAAGTCGGCCTTTACTGGAATACGCCAGCCCGACGGGAATAATGTAGACTGGTTGGCTATCAGATACTTGGTTGCCTTCAAGCTATACAGCAATCCAAGGTTCTTATCACGTGCATTTGCCTGGTCGAAGTTCATGTAGCAGGCTACGGATTGTGATGAATCAATGACGTGGTTGGCATCGAAACGCTCGGTAACTAGAGTTATTCCGTTATCGGGCATATAATCCAAATCTTCCGCCATCCACTTCCGGTTTCCGATAGTGACTGTCTTGTATGCCCTATAGCCAATGACCACGTATTCGTACGGTACTTGCACTGTCTTGCTAGTCCACCCTTTCCATTCGTATGTAGTCGTGGTTGCGTTGTTCGACGTGGTGTTGGTCACTACAAGCGAAGAAGTTCCTTCTGCGGCGGTAGTAGCCGGTATACCGGAGTCCTTGATGTTACCCGTTGAATCGAGGGAAACTACGTGATTTTCAGTACCGCCAGTGACCTTGTCCGCCTTTCCAGTAATATCGGGCAATTCCGCTTTCGTTGCGTAGGTGGTTGTAATTTCGTTCCCGTTAACGTCCTTGTTGGCCCGTTCGGAATACTCGGCATACTTGGCCGCGAACCCCTTGCTGTTGTACTTAGTCCATAATTGTTGTGTACTTGCCATGCCATTACTCCTACTGTTTCAGTGCATATTCAGAGTTGTAAATGTGCGGAATAGTCGGTACGCTGAAATTCTCCGTATATGCCACATAGTCATAAACGACAAACTGGGTGACGCATTCGCCGAATGAGCCAGTGAAATTAGAGCATGTTTCGTGCGTGCCCGTAATTGTATATGTACCGATGGAATTGCCATCCATATAGATTGTACAAACGCCCGTAGTTGCCGTATATGTAATGGCTACATGATGCCAAGCACTGCCACTAGAAACGCTTGTGCTAAGCGTTTGTACGCGGCTGCCATTACGGAAAATATAGACTTTTCCAGGTACAAAGGATATCATAAAAGGTGTATTCCAATAGGGGTTTGAATATAAAAGACCACCACCACTGTATCCAGGGGTTCCCCATCCTATACCTATCCACCCATTAGAACCGTTCGTATTAAATAACGTCTCTATTGTGAAATCGTGGTTGTTTTTCCACAAGTCCAAAATTTCAGGAGTGCTAGTTATAGTGACATCGTCCCAACCACTACACTGGTATTTCCAGTCGAAGGACTTTAAATCGGGGTAGTCATTAAATCGGCGGTAATCCTCAACGATTACGTGACTGGGTATAATCGTAATACCCTCGGTGTATCCTAGATAAGCAATGCCGAGATACTGTTTAACCGGGGATGGGATTACTATAGATGCTTGTTCCCAGCTGTCCCACCTAGCGGTATCCTCTCCGGAAACCACACCTTTCACCCAGGCACCGGCCGTACCGCCGGCTTCCGGCACGTTGACCGACTTGCTTTCGATTTCAAGCGCGGTACCAGCAACGCTCACCGATTCGATTAGGTTGACTTCCGCACCTGATTCGATGCCATTGAGCTTCGTTTGTTCTTCCGTGGTATACGAGGCCGTAGTGGCGTCGAGGACTGCCTTGTTCGAGTGGGAATGTGAGTTTTGCACGGATGTAGCGACATCGGAGGCGGCGATGCCGGAATCCTCCAGGTCGCCGTCGGAGTTGAGTTTCGGCAGGTTCCCGTTGGCGTTAGCCACCTTGTGGGTGAAGTTGGACACGTCAATCGACGTGGTACCAATCTTATCCCACGTACCCGTTGCAGTATAAATCCATTCCGTGTACGGGTCCTCGGCGGAACTCTGCAGGTCCTTGTACAGGTAGATGAACCGTCCAGAGGGATCGGCCACGTCTGGATGTCCGTCCACCAACGAATTCACTACAACGAATCCGCCGTATTTAGCCAATGCAGTCTCGATCGCCGCGGTGACCTGAGCCATCGTAGTACGAGATGCAATTGAGTCATGGATGTTGGCACCGGTATGGTCGTCGTATGCGCGGCGTGCTCCGAACTCTACGCCCTTGTAGGAAAGCCACAGAGGAACAGCGTCCTCCTCGTACATGATATCGCCTTTCTCGTCCGTGACTGGGGTTCCCTGCTGGTCGAGGATCATGTTGCCGACGTATTCCTTTACAATCGTCTGCCATGACGTACCGTTGTCATCGTCGAACGAGTAGATGCGGTCTGCACCGGCCACCGGTTCAGCCGGAATGAGCGGGAACTTTTCGTGTGGAAGGAGGCCGTCGGAATCCGCAGTGGCGAGCGGGATGTCGACGTTCTTGTTGGTAATATCAAGATGAGTGTTCTGAATCGAGATACTCTCGATCTTGTTGACCTGGGCACCCGCCTCGATATTGTCCAGCTTATCCTTATCATTGTCGGTAAAGTCATTCGTCGAGAGACCCTTTCCCTCAACCTTGTCAACCTTTCCGGAAATATCCTGATGCTCTTGTAATGCGGTATCGGCCTTGCCGAGGGATGCCTGCACGCCGGAATCCAAGTCAGCCTTCGGTATTCCTCCATCAGGTTTTTGATAGGCGGTATCGGCTTTTTCACCCTGTTCAGCAGTAGCAAAATCAGCAGCTTTAGAACCGGAATCGGTCAGGTTTCCAGAGGCATCAAGCCCGGCGAAGTTACCGCTAGTTGCACCAGGCACCTTTTGGACATATCTATCCAGCTCATTCAAAACAGCATTCGCCGTGATCGCGACATCTGGGTCATCTGAATCAATATCGGATGCGATCCTTACCAATCCAGCAACCTCATCAGTTGCAACCGGGATATCCACGGCACGGTCGGCGGAATCATTGGCACTGAATACGACCGGCTCGCTTTCACCGACGGTGATAGTAAGCGTACCGTCATTCACGGCGGTCGACTTCGGGAGTACGATGACACCATCATCCACCGGGAGAAGTTTCCCTTCACCAATGCGGGCACCGGTTACCATCTGGTCATGTATGTCGGCGGTAGACTCGCCATATGCAACCTCGAACCCGTCTGGACTAGAACTCCCGTAAGGCTCGGTCATGCGGTAGAACACTTGCCTGGTTGCGCGTCTGGATGGCCATGCCGGGTCATCGTCGATCAGTTCGTTGCAACTGAACTGCACAAACCTGAGAGCGCGTACGAATCCATCGTTATAGAGATAGACACGATCATGGTCAGGTACAGTATCGTCACAATAAAGTTTTCCGTTTTCGGGGATTATCTCGACCGTATGGCCATCGTCCTCATAGAACTGCACAACGCCATCAAGTTCGGTACAATATCCATGGATGGTGCCGTCACATTGCCTGTTGTCATCATCCACATCGTCCAAGTATTCGGCCATGCGGTTCCCGTCGGCCCACGTGTATCCGGCAGCGTTCAGCTGCGCATAGAGTCCGGACCCATCCGGGCGGTTATCCAGAAGGGTGACCGGCATGCCGCTCTGGTATGCCTTCCATATTTTCCTGAGATCGGTTGCATGCGGCTGGATACTTTCAGACGGGTCTATTGCAAGTGCGACAAATGTACCCGGCATGATATCCGCGTCAACCAGGTTGCCATCCTTGTCGGCAACCACCAGGTGGCCCTCGACCGCATCGACCTTGTCAGCCTTCCCATCCAGGTCCGCCTGGCCGATACCGAAAGGCTTCCAGACATCATTGTCGAGAACGTTAGGCCAGTAGCGGACCGTCTCGCCCACAGTTTCCTTGACCACGTAGATGACGTTCTTGTCTGCGGGTTCCAGGGTATCCACGGACGGAAGGGCATCAACCACCAGGTAACGGCGGTTCAACCTGCTGTACATGAGTTTCAGGTTATCTTCGGTCAGGTACTTGATTATTTCGGGCACATTGCTCTCGGACATTAGATACCTCCGTTATCAACGGAATCAAAAAGTTCTGTCAGTTCTTCCTGGCTAAACGGCTGCAACTCGTAACGCTTCTCGAAACCGTCGAAACTGACTGTATAGGTGGTGTCGTAGACACCGTCTTTCCTGGTCACCGTCACATCGCCGACACCATCGACGATTACGGTCTTGTTGTCGCTGGATACCGGGCACGGTTCCGGAATTGGCGTCGGACGGACCGGCGGAATAGGACGGAACGGCATGGGACGCGGCCCCACGTCAGGATACAATCTCGAACCCGTGTGCTGGACCGGACCGGGTTGCGGAGGAGGAAGCGGATGTTCACAGTTGCAGCGTTTCATGCCAGATAGTTTATAATTTCATGCATCACTGGAAACCTCCCCGGACACCATACCCGAGGGTTATAAACTGTTACTGAAAACGAGGTTTCCGCGCATGTACGAATACCACATAGACAAGAGAATTGACCAACTTGACCCGATCCCCGGTACCGACAAATGGACCGAGGAACAGAGACAGCATTTTATCGACGAGGGTGTCATTCCAATCGCGGGTCCAACTCCACAAGTAGGTGCGGAACCGGCCACCAAAAAGATTACCGTAGAGGAACTATACACAAACCTGTCCACCAAGGACATTGTGATGATGCTCGAATCCGCGAGCGCCCTTACGGACGACGGCATCTTTACATTAAGTAAGCTGCATTCAGCGGGACCGGAATTGGAAATAGTGACTGTTTCGCCATCCGGGTCTGCCCTGGTGGTTCCACCGGGATGGTACCGATACGGCGCACGGGTGACCCTAGCATTCAATGGGGACGAAAATCTACTGAACCGGTGTGAAGAAATTACTCTCCGCAGTACGATAAACGGCAACCAACAAGCTACGATAAACTTCGATTTTTCCTACGAACATTCCGAACAGATGTATCTCTCCGATATCATCTATAATGATGGCACGGGTACTTCCCATGATATAAATTTCAGCCTGGCACTTGATGGCATGCGTACCGGTCTAACTGCGACGCTGGTTATGGAAATCCAATCAGTGCGCGTCAATGTTTAGGCAGCATTATCCGTCCAGAAAATCATTTCACACCGCTGTCATGAAGCGCTAAAATACAAAAACTATACAAAGCTATCGGGCGGAATGTTGTATTCGGTCTTTCCCTTCTTCGGGAAAGCGAACTGACCCCAGAGTACCGCATCACCCATAGTACCGCCGGTCCGGGAAAGAACGGCATAGTCCTTATTATCCACGCCCTGTTCAAGTCTAAATCCAGGAATATCAGTTCCATCCATTGCGGACACGGCGGGGCGCAAATGTTTCCTGACAGACCAGAAGTTGGCATGCGGCATGGCAGCAAGTTCGGCAACCGGTGCCGTATTACCGTTCACATCGCATGGCGCATTCAGGCCAAGGCCACCCTCGGATACCGGGAGATACGGACGGGCAAAACGAGGCAAGGATACCTGGCTAGTAGTCAGATCGGTATTGTTCTCGACTTCAATGTTCTTTGCCGTCGTGGGAGCATTTTCCACGAGTTTCGACACAACTGCCGGGTTGATGTCCATCGGCGTGTACTTGTAGTACGGGTGCATGAGGACATCCTTCCATTCACAAATCGGGGCGCACAGGGATTCGGTCCATATGCGGGCACCACCAATCTTCTCTTCGAGTGCAGCGGCACCATAGAGAGGAGTGAGATAGGACATCGGGGCCTGACGGTAATCGACCGTGTACCAGCGACCGGCCTGTGCCGAGAACTTGAACTTCATGTACACGCGGACATAACCGCTGGGGCCAGCGAAATCACCCGTTCCGGTGAACGCGAGCTTTTCATACCAGTTGCGGGTCACCTTTGCCGGAGGGGCGCTCCAGTTCGTGTGGAGGGTGCTTTCCATGTTCGCATAGTTGATGTTCACGTCAACCGTATTCGACCCGGCAGACTTTGCCATGAACTCGTCGGCAATGATGTCGGACCTGGTTTCGGGAGACATATCGCATTCATCTTCCGGCCATGAAAGGCGTGTAAGTTTGGCGATGTTGTTGTTCTTGACACCATTTGTCGCAATGGCCACCCTGGTACCATCCCAGAACCTCACCGGCATCTTGGAACCGTATGGGCTAACCATCTTGCGGAGCATGTTGGTGAGGGCCACGGAGCGCGGGGATTCTTCATCATAGAACGGAAGGTTCGTCGCGGTAAAGGTCAATTCCTGTTCGCTTTCGTCATTATAGACAGCCATCGGATCGCCGGAAAGCATAGCTTTCTGTTCGTCATCCAGTGAAGGAACAGCCATGTCGGCAATCAGAGGAACGGTATCAATCGAGAACACGTTGGATGTTGCCGAGTAGATATCCATCCACTTTTCATAGTCATTGCTGCCAATCAGGTAATCATACGGGGAAGTGATGTCATAGCTGATACTGTTCTTCCACTTGTCCACGCTCACCTTTTGTAGCTCGGCTACGCGGTTCGCGTCTTCGTACAGTTCATGGGTTACCGCGTCCGGGTCGCTTGCGACACGGGCGGATATGACACTGCGGTACGCAAATGCACGGGAGTTTCCAAGAAGCTTCACTTCGCACGGAATTACCTCATGCCCATCCTTGGTTTCATAGTAGCCATTGTCATACTTGGCACCTGCGAACCCGGCGGAATATCTGTCGCTTACGGGAGTGTCAACAAACGGGTTGGCGCCAATAAGCGAGTTCCCATCGGCAGACAAGTCCTGTCCGGAAATAATAACATATTCAGGAAGATGTCTTGCCTTACTTAACCATGCTGCCGATGCGATCGTATTGGCAATGACATCGGGCGAAGGTCCACCTTGCGGGTCCCAGCTGCCGAAATAGCTTTCCAGGTCAGTATCAACCGGTTCCCCGGATACTTCGAGGGCACACGCACCAGTAATCTTGGGGAGCTTTCCACCATGGAACATGCGCAGCTTCTTGAAGTCATCTGCAAACATCGACACGGCCTTGCGGGCCTGCCTTACCGGGTTACTTGCAACATCATTGTAGTTTCCGTCCGCGAACTTGATGCGCAACTGCGAACCGATGACAGATTTGTCGACGGAACCAGCAAACTTGTTGGCAGCATACTTGATTGGCATCGTATCGGCAGTGAAGCCATAATTTCCGTCACCATATCCGAAGAAATCGACCGTATCGGTAAAGTCAATCACCTTTTTGTTGGAATCCCAGATCATGGCGGAAACAGAGTTTTCACCAAGGTCCCACTCATCCGTCATGAGCTTGTCAAGATGCTTCATCTTGTGACGCCCAACGAGGGCCCACGGGAACGTATTAGTTGCGGTCGGATAGACAGTTGCCACAACTTGGCGTGCATCGCCTTCACATAGGCCTTCACGGCTCGTATCAACTTCGCCCTTCAACGGCTTGATGAACTTGTTGAATTCATTCAGGTTTCCCGATGTTCCGGAACCGGAATCACGGCCGAGCGTGACGCCATTTCGAGAATGGAGGCCCATTGCCAAATCCGTCCCGGTACCATATTCAGCATCCTCTTCACCAATATATGCAACGCTGCAGATACGCATCCTGGTATCGCGGAGCCTTGCGGTATATGGATATCCTTCAAGACCGGTGATGACGATGCGTCCCTCCTGGTTATCAAGCAGGGCACCCTTCACGTCAGCATAGCGCGGGCAGTTCAAACCGCCATCAAGCGTAAACCTGATACGGGTGTATCTATCCAAAGCCCTACCCTCGTCGTCAACAAACGGGTGCACATCCTCACCTTCAATGACAATCTCGCCGGTGACATACGGGCGTTCGGTCGGTTTTGAACTTTCATGCCACACGACATTCGTGTCACTGAATTTCCAGTATCCGCTGAGCACAACTACTCTCGGGCTGGAAACATATTCGTAATACGCACTCAGGTTCTTCTTGGCATCCTGTCCATACTGGTCAGGCGACTGCACAACGGGCAGAGAAACAGTAACTTCGAACTCATCACCATCCGGCGTATTGATTGGCGCCGGAAGATGAATATATGTCCTTTTTAGTGTGGTAGTATCGTCAGCATTCGGCGTAAAGTCGTTGTTTACGCAAACGTTGATACGATTGGTCTCGCTATGGGCAACAACCACTTCGCCTTCACCATCGCACATCGGGCACAAGTCACCTTCGTATTCACCACTACCGCCGCATTTCGGGCAAGTATCATATACCTCATGACGGAGGCCACCAACGGTACGAAGACCTTCGGTCAAATGTGCCGGAGTTTTCAGGAGCGTGATATTGTTGTCCAATTCCCCCTTGCCAAATCCACTGCATTCGGCAAACGGCCAGTCCAGCGGGAGAGTAGCTTTTGCCACAACCTCGTCCGTCGTGTGCCTGGTGCCAATGGAGAACGTAATCGTTGGACGTTCCGTCGGAAAGTCGTCCGAGCGTTCATGACGCTTGGATGGACATGCTTTACCATAAGTGCATTCTCCACTCATGTAGCCACCAAGACCAAAACCTTCGACGGTAACGGGGTCACCGCCGTTATGGGAATGACCAAGGTCAATATCGCCACACTCAACGAACCACCTGGTAAACTGCCCGGCCCCCGACAAGTCTCCGGGGACTGACATAGGGTGGATTGCATTGGCAACAAGATCGCCGACCTTTTCTTCAACATAGTCAGCAACTTCGCGGTCACTGTAACCATGACGCACATGACCGCATTCGGACGCGTTGTCGAGCGATGCCCATGAATTGTACGGGTCATCGGCATCAGTTACTCGTTCGCCCTTTACCCGTCCAACCGACGCAATCTTTACCCATGGTTCATCATCGCCAGTTACCTTGTAGAGCCCATTTTCTGCGGAATTGGTCTGTCCTGTAAGCAAAACGTATCCAAGCTGAGTTGCATCGATAACGATGGCGAGACGCCCAGGACCAACCCGACCGTGGTCGCTATCAATTTTGCAATCCTGAACCAATGTGGTGAATAGGGTGCTCCCGTCAACGAATTTGGGACCATCGTTGATGCGTGCTGCCGTTGTAGTAATTCCGGTTACAGAGTAATCATCGTAGCCAGCGTTGATAAATCTGACGGCCATGGTCTTGGCAATCATTATATTTATGGCAACTCTAATGTCCCCAAGTACGGAAACCTGATATTCGTGGTCGCCAACACCCTTCAAGTATTCAACCGGAAGTTGGATTTTGGTACCCGCCAAACTAGAAACATTCGTGGCCACCTCGACATAATCCAAGTCATCCGGAAGCTCGTTACCCATTTCAACTGAGAAATTCTTGGACTGCGGGAACTCGGGATTGCCCTTTCCAAGGCATTCCTTGTCTCCATCGCATACATTGGTATCCGGGAATCCGAGTGGATTTATAGGATATACACCATGTTCATCCGGGGTCGAAGCGGTTACTGGATCCAATGAAGGTGATGTAACATATTCGTGGATAGTCGTCTTATCCTCGTGTACATACTCGCTCATCACTCCTCCTAACCAATTCGATTACGGAAACTGTCATCCACCAGCACAGCCGACAGGTCGTAGTTGGAGAACGGGTCCTGCACAAGCGGGAAGCCGGCGGTCTCAACACCATACGTCTCATCGGATGGCCTGCTCGGATCGACGAACCCATTGGGGCTCAGGAAGATGCAGTCAGGCAACTGGTAGTAGTCGTAGGTCTTCCAGGTCTTTTCCTCTTCAGAATACACGAACTTCGCCTTTATGAGAACCGGGCGATTAGGAACGGCGATGTTCTCGGAAAACACATAGAAATTCGTCAAGCGGGCCATGCTGAACTTCGCGATTGGCGCCGGATGGCAATTCAAGGCATTCCTGTTCGGTACGCTGTACACGTAAATCTGGGCCTTGTTGATGATAAGGTCAGCAGTCTCGTGGCCATTGTATGCCGGGTTCGGCCAGATGCGGAACAGGAACTCGAACGTGCGCCCGTTCTTCGGGTACACAATCTTGTCATCCTGCATGGATTCGACCGGGAGATAGATTATCAGCCCCTGGTCAAGGTCCGGACCATCGTAGTTCACGATATTGCATTCCTTGCAATTCGGGTTCGCATGGTCGAAAATCATCGTGGCACTGTAATTCTGCTTGTCGTTGATGCCCTTGGTGACATCGGTGGAATAATTGTGACCGGGGGACCACTTCGGCGTAGTACCGGGCCATTCGGCGTAGTTCGCGGTGTCAAAGATGGCAAGGCCACCATTGTCTTCCGTAGTACCGCCGATAAGGCGCACATTCGGGCGGATTTCGATATCCGGTACCTTGTCAGCAGAACCTTCCCCAGTGCGGAGAAGCAGCAGTGCTTCAATGTCTGTCGTGGTAGTCCAGCGAACTGCACTGGTCTTATTAAAATCGGGTGTGATTGGCAGTAGAATTACAGACGGGTTCTCCCAGCCATCATTGTAGTTGCGTTCAACCGGCTGTTCATCTTCGGAAATCCGGTCATATGGCGGGTATGCGTATGCGGTATCTTCGCCGGTGTAGACGAAGAATTCGCCATACTTGTAATTGTTGGCATCCCCGGTCGGGTCATAGAGATACACCTTGCCATGTTCGAGCTTACCGTCATCGGAGTACACGTCGCAATAGTATTCCCATCCGCTGGACTTGGAACTCGGAACACTACGGCTAATCGTGCCGGTCGGCCTGTAAACCTTGCCGTCATAGACGACGAACAGATAATCCATGGTATCGCTCTGACGATAATCATTAAGACGGTCCAGGCTCCACCGCTCAACTACATTGTGCGTATTGGCTGGGATGATGGCATCGCCGGCCTTAATCGTACTGGCTACCCATTTCAGTTCACTGCGGCCTTCCGCCGGGTAATAAATCCTAATGAACTGGCCAGGAATATAGTCAACCGTCGCATTGGTCCCGTCATGGGTAAGGATGCTTCCCGTGCTGTTGTCATCATCCGACATGTGGTGAATCTGCGTGCTCTCGTCCACCACGAGCCGCTCGACCGCATATTGTTCATCATACAGTACAACGCTCGCGCAAAGGCGCCAAGTTGAACCCGCAGCCTCGTTCACCGTGGTACGGATGTCAATCTTGTCATTGTTCAGCGGGTCCTTGGAAATCATCGCGGACACCGGGTAGCGCTGCGTGTAGGAATAGGAATTCTCCCAAGAGTACGGATCGGCAATGTTGCCACCGTTGCCCTCGGATGAACGCTTTGTCGGGAACGTATAGTCAACAAATCCAGGCTCGGTGTCGCACATGAGACGAACCGTCACATTCTTCAACTTGCTGTTGTTCCACTCAACCAAACCGTTCAGCATGGATTCATAGTTGAACCTAGCCTTGGAGAGGTCGGCGGTGAGATGTTCCAGCGGGTTGATATCCCGTATATTGACTTGCTGGGTGCCCATTAGTTAATAACCCCCAAGAGTGTAATCGGCATTGTGCAGTTCTTTACCTGGTTCGGGTTCCTGATGAGGAACTGATAGATATTGTCAGAATTGTACTTCGTGCCAAGAATTTCATATTCGGTGGAAAGCGTTTTCGAGATAGTACACGTAACCGATACGCCATCCGTTCCGGCGCCACTCAGAACGAGACTTCCATTGGTTCCGAGTGATAGTGCCGGTGTATTTGTAGCAACAACCAAGAATTCGCTATACTTCTTTCCAGACTGAACCGGGAATACCAGGTTCAGGCTACATGCAACAATCTGTCCATAACGGTTGAACGTGATGTTACCGGTATGGTCACACGGAGCCGTAATAAGCGGTACGCCATCGGCATCATCGGAAGGTTCCTTGGAGATAGTGAATATCTGAGGAGAATCCTTCAAGAAGCCAAAATACTTGGCCATGTCGGCACTGGTACCGGCCAATATATCACCTTCGGTAAACGTTCCGCCACCAGTAAATGTCGGCTTCGGGAATCGTTCACTATCATCGGACGGACGACGGTAGAATACCTTGCGCACCGTATTGCTTGCGATATAGGACACGTAGGACACCGGCTTGGCTCGTTCAACGTCAGTGAGGTATGCGAGTTCTTCGGCCACATAGGTTTCGGCCGGCATCACGCCACCATTGCCCGTCCCGTAGATGAACGAGTTGATGAACTTCGGATGCGGAGGATCGCTGGCCTCGTCGCTCTTGACCAAGCTCGGGAGAAGGAGACAGGAGATGTCAAAGCCACGTTCGTTCGAGCTATTCACATAGGAAATGGCGGAGTTGACGATGTGGAAACCGCGCCCCTGGTGAATTTCCCAAGAACCGCGCACGCGGTTCGGGAGGTTCACCCTTCCAGAAGACGGGGTATTGCCAACATTCCAGTCGTTCTGCGCATAGAAGAAACCACTGTACGCAACCGTGTTCGGGTAATCCACACAGTGGCCAGGCGTATTGAACGGGTTCCCGTAATCGTTGCTGGCGTTGTGGTACACCCAGAACGAACGGCCCTCATCGGTTGCCGTCAAGGCACCCCAGGTGTTGCCTTCAAGGAACAGGCCCTTGAACTTGGCGGAGATGTAACCGCTGTTCTCGAACGACATCATGTAGTTTTCGTTCGTATTGCGGAGCTCCATGCCATGTTCGGAGTAAATGGCGAGACCCTTGTTTCCAGTGCTCGGGCGCAACGGTCCCTGCTGCAGGAGGACATCGTATGTATGTGCGGCGCCAGTGTAGCTACCGGCACAAATGACAATCGTACCGGCACGGGTTTCGAGACAGGTAGTCACG
>Ga0310691_10006135_pt1 | contig 12903 bp, 18 predicted proteins | sample 176DNAGHGlowgp2_FD_203887 | JGI IMG/M metagenome (GOLD analysis project Ga0310691, IMG submission 203887) | Sheep rumen microbial communities from Palmerston North, Manawatu-Wanganui, New Zealand - 1766 DNA GHGlow gp2 (v2) (version 2) | ecosystem: Host-associated > Mammals > Digestive system >... | reverse complement strand
GTCCATAAAGACATCCGATTTGAGAAAAATCATCAGAGAATCGCTGATGACAAAACTCAACGAATCAGAAATGATGATAAGTGGATTTGAGGGTAACGAAAACCTAAGAGAGTATGCTTATAATTCTGCTATGGATTTGGCTAATCGTACGGAAAAGTGGATAATCGCCCCAAGGGTTTGCGGTGATGACCAATCCACCGAAGGAGAAGATGGTATGGCACTGAAAGAAAATTTAGAAAACGGCCAAGAACTTAGTATTGACTGTGATTTCTCATATCATACTGTGTATTATGAAACAACTGATAATTACGAGGACGAAGATTGGTATGTTGGCGAAATAACTGTATCTATGGATGGTGATAACGGGTATTGCTTCTTCCATCTGGATGAGAACGACCCATTATATCAGATGTTGATGGATAAGATAGAATTTACTCCGGAAAAACTGAGAGATTGCCCATATTATTCGGCGTACGAGCAGGCTCAAGACGAACGTGAAGATGCCGAATTAGACAGGTGGGAATGCGCGAGAGATGGATATTAAATGAATACTCTGTGAATATTTTACTCAATAGTAATGGGTGGTAACAGAAAAAGTTGCCACCCATTCTTTGATGTGCAATACCGACTACTCTTCATCAAGTTCATTTTCGTGGTGCCCGTGTCTTGGTTTCTCGAATTTCTCACTCCATGCCTTTGTTAATCCCGCAGTTGCGAATAATGAGGCAACCGCTCCGATGTATGCAGCCATTCCATTAAGGTCTGTTGCTATGGTATGTGTGAATATAACTTCAGTTACCAATGTAATGGCCGGAACTATAAGAAGTATGCACCCAATGAATGTAACAACAACGAGAAAGAAATTTTTTGAACTTACTCCACTGTTGTTTTTTATGAGTTTTTCAACCCAATTAATGAATTTCATAATGCGTGTGTGTTTGTGCTATTTATTGTTTATCTTCGTCTAGGTGTGGACGGTCTGCCGCCGCTTCCGTGGTGCCCGCCACCATGATGACCGCCACCGTGTATCGTACTTGGTCTACTACCAGGTCTAACGTTTCCGTGATGTCCATTACCGCTTCCATGTTTGTGTCCATTTGGCTCGTATCCGTACGGCCTGTGTGGCCTGTTAGGACCTGTGCCTTTTGGCGGTCTAACGTAATGTCTGTGATTGTAATATAACCTGTGATGTCTCGGATAATACCAATAGTTGTTATAATGATAATACAGAATCACGCCGTTGTAGTAATACGGAGTTCCGTATGTCACGATATATTCCACTGATGGCTCTTCATATGTAACCGCTTCTGCTGTTGTACACGATGTCATTGACATTACAAACGCAGCCAACGCAAAAAATGCAAATAAAAATCTCTTCATAGTCTCAATGTTTTATTACTTATAAATATCACGGACGTCGTCCGTTATATATTTGACACGGTATTATGTTTCGAGTTTAATGACTGCAAATGTACGTTTTTATCGCCAAAATAGATATTTATATATAAAGAAAAATTACAATGGATAAGCAATATATAAGGAGAATTGTAGAACAAGTCATAAATGAGGTGGCTGAACAGGACTTATTGAATGCAACAGACGTAAAGGGCGTTCCTGTAGCGCAACTCATTGACAACGCACATAGGATATTAAACAACGTGCAAAGAACGCTTATGATGAATGGGGGTTCTGACTCTGAAATATTTCAAAGGGTAAACCAATGCGATAATCTGCTATTGGATTTACTTAACGGAAGATAAACAATAAAATTTTAACACAGCACACAATATGGCAACTAAAAATTTTAAATTAAGCAAGAACTTCACTTATGAAGAAATGGTTAATTCGCCTACGGCAAAGAGGCTTGGTATTGACAATGCACCAAATCAGAAGGAACTTGAATGTCTCAAGCAGTTATGTCAGAAAATCTTGCAGCCAATCCGCGACAGAAGGGGTAGTTCAATTACCGTAACATCAGGATACCGTTGCGAAAAACTCAACACAATCGTTGGTGGCTCGAAGACATCGCAGCATAGATTTGGTCAAGCGGCTGACATCACTCTTGGAAACCCGACATTGAATAAGAAGTTATTCAACATGATTGTGGATATGATTAACAAGAAACAGATTACAGTAGGTCAACTTATTGATGAATACAATTACAGATGGCTTCACATTTCACTTCCTTACACAAAGGTGAATAACATCATCCATATTAAATAAACAAATCGCTTGAAGGGAAAAAATGTGTCGGCATAAAAATTGTCGGCACATTTTGCATTTTTTAACTAAAAATATTTGGTAAACAGAATTATTTGCATTAATTTTGTGGCTATGGAAATGACGATAGAATTATTGGAAGAGAAATACGACGAATATAACGAAATGTATTTTGGCGGTAAACTGCCAAGACCGAATCATTTCGGGCTTCTGAAATCGTTCAAAAAATATGGCGAGTTCAGATGTAATAGCCATGCACCGGGAAGTAAATTGTTCAACGTAACTATCAGTATTTCTTGCTACTATATATGGGACGAAAAGCACCTCAGAGACGTATTATGTCACGAGATGCTTCATTATAAATGTGAGCGTTCTAAGAATGTCGAAGAAGATATGCACGGACATATGTTTGTGAAAGCGGCAGAAGAAATGAATAAAAAATACGGTTTGAACATATCAGCACGTTATGACACCGCATTACCGCTTAAGGCAAGCAAAAACGCACCAAAGTTTTCTTTGGCACGTTTACTGTATGTTAGAGTCTAATTAGTTTACGCTATTGCGCCATCCTGTCATAGCACCCTTGTTTCTGCTGATAGCACCTTGGAGCTGCTGCTTGATTGCAGCGATTGCCTGTGACATCTTCGGTCCAGTAAGTACGCCACTCTGCTGAAGTTCGTCGAGGGTGCTAATCAAATCGTTGATTTTGTTCATGTTCATCTGAGCATTATACATACCCTTAATGGCATTACCTCTTGACTGTGCATAATCTTTAACGCCTTGTGCAGCATTATTTACGCCTTGTGCTACAGCGTTAGCACCACGACCAACTGCCTGTGCACCACGCCCAACTGCGTTACCAACTGCCTGTGCTCCACGATTAACAGCGTTGCCAACTGCACGTGCGCCACGGCTAACAGCACCGGCTGCATTATTTGCTGCATTTGTCATTGAACTACCAACACGGTTCGCATCACCCTTAAATGCGTTTCCAATTGCTCGTCCGCCGGCCTTCATCATATCCCAAAGACCCTCATCAAGATTACCAGATTCAATTTCTTCTGCGATAATGTCACGAATAACATTTCTGAGTTCTGACTCAGTGATTTGTCTTCTATTGTTATACATACTTTAAGAATTCTTTAAAAAGTTATTTTATTATAAATAGTCATATTACCAAAAACGCACAAAATTCGCAATTGATTAATATCAATAGTTTTTAGGCGTAAAAGCGTTGTCACAGACTATTTATATTAAAATAAAGTACTAAAACACAAACACGATATGAATAGTATGTATGCTTTAGCAGATTACGGTTTCACAACAGACACTGTTGTTACTTCATTTCCTGAAGAGAGAAGACAGTGGAGAGTGAAAATTGAAAACCACGTAACTGACGAGTCACAGAAAACAAGAGACCATGTTGATGAACGCGTAGACGAGACCATCGAGCCACATCTTGATACAATCGAAGAAAAGGTGGACGATGTTAAAACTTATCTTCAGAATGAGGTTGTGAACAGTTACCTCGCACCAATTAAACAAACAGTAGAACAGGTTAATAGTTACATTAGAGGAACATTAACAAGTTACGTTGACGACGTTGAAGGAAATACAGATACACTTGAAGATAGCCAAACCACACAAAGCACATTGCTTAATAAGATTTGGACTAGAGTTCAACAGATACCAACAGTTTGGCCATAATCTAAATAAAACGGTATCGAACAATGGACTTGAATACTTACGGATACCCAGTTGATGTGGGTTTGGTCACAAAATGTGAGCAACTGTTGTCATCTATTAAGGTTGTCGTTGACAAACAGGCAATCCATGACGCTGTCTCTGAGTCTATTGAACCGTTAAACGATAGATTTGACGAGGTCAATGAACATATAGAAAACGCAAAAGACGAGATAATCGAAAACTGCGACGGTTGTGAATGTGGCTGCTGTGGATGCTGCGGATGCGGAAAAACAATAACGAAAACCGATTTAGCAGACGCCGTAAACACGATTACGTCTTACATGGACGAGAAATTTGAAGACATAAACCAGCATTAAAAATAATATAAAAAAATACACAGAAAATGAGTTACGTTAATCCTTTTGAATGGGGTGTTGACCACAACAACGGTTACATTTCAATTCCAACACAGAGAAATGCGAAATACACCAAAACATCTGATGGTAAATATCAAGGAAGTCAACTTGACGCTTTCTTCCAACAGAGACAGCCAAACTATCTGCAAATCAGCAATGTTTGCGGTATAGACTGTCCAGAAGATGGTTGCGGAGAGTAACCCGACTAAGTCACAGATAATGAGAATGCAGCCCAATAGGACTGCATTTTCTAATTTATCATACCCATTATTTCATCTAAATCCATTTCATCATCTTCTTCATCGAATGCGACAGAATTGATTTGTGGGTGCTCATCAGTTATCACAGTGGCGTTTTTTAATTTATACTTAGAGTATTCAACAGGGTCAACATCATCTGTTGCGGTTTTTCCTAAAATATCACATACTCTGTGTTCGATGAAATTCAAGTCGTTCAGTATCGATTCAGCGTCAAGTAGGCTTGCGCTTGGCTTTATGATGTCTTCAGATATAAAACCCAATACGGTCTTAGCCCTCGTATATGCCACATATTGAAGATTTACTTCCTGACGTTTCTCCCAGTCAGCCTTTCCCATTTTCGATGGCAAAGATGAATTGCATAGGATAAACACCCTATCTGATTCAAGACCCTTTGCTTTGTGTATCGTTGATAAGCATATCCCGTCACTGTCTTCCTTAAACACATCAGATATGTGTTTTATAAGTTCTTCCTTATTCTTACACATTTCGGCGAGAATCTGAAGTGCTGAGATGCTGTCATACAGTTCCATAATAGTATTGGTCATTGTCGCATCACGCAAATCAAGACCTGTTTGCTGCATTAGCCTTTTGCGTTCTTCAAATAGCATATCGTACAGCCGTGTAAACACTCCGTCACCGTTCAAATGCACGGAAAGATTGTCAATGTTTACGTTTTCAATCAGTTTTATGAGATTAGCACCTATGTTCTGACCCTTGATATAGCAATTTGTATTACGTCTCAATAATCTGACATAAAGGTTAATCAATGGCGTTTTAGACCTCGCCAATACCATATCTCCGTCTCGTAACATCGGTATAGTCGCATCGTATACAATTTGCCCTTCAGGCGCATCATCTAAAGGTATGATGTCATCGACTATGCGATTTGCATATTCTGTGATTTTCTTTGAACATCTGTACGTTAGTGGCAACGTAAAAACACTCGTATTCTTACCACTGCTTAACTCTTCAAAGGCATCTTCACTTGCACCGGCAAACATATTGATAGATTGGTCAGGGTCACCAGCACAAATGACACGAGTACCCCTTTTTATACATTTTCTAAACAAAGCAATCGCCATTATTGATGCGTCCTGCGCTTCATCGAAGAAAATCCAATCAAACTGATATCCCTTCGGCTGTAACCCAAGTTCAATAGGTAGCCAAACCATATCAGTATAATCAACCACGTTGGTGTTTGCACAACCCCATTCTAGGAGTTTAACAACAACATTTGGCTCTTCATACATCAATGGTATGTTGTATTTGTTTGCTATCTTCTTTATTTCGTTTTCAGACTGTGCGAGATTAAATCTTGAGTAATCAACCAATTTAAGAATATTCTCAAGATACTCGTTTATCTGACGTTCGGTAAACTCAACCCCATTTGGCAATGTTATAAGGTCTGTGACGTTGTTTTTAAGGTAAAGCCTATACTTGTATTCATTTACTTCCACTTCACCTTCAACGTTCCTTAAAATCATTGAATACCCTAAACTGTGGATTGTCTTAATGGTACAGTTATCGTATCCCTCAAGTTTTGATATCAATTCATTGACAATCGACTTGTTGAAAGCGATGAAAAGGCATTTCCTTCTCCTTGGTAACAACTTCATTGATGTCACCAATACCTTCGTCTTTCCACTACCGGCACTCGCTTTAATCATTGCGTTTCCGCTACCGTGCAGTACAAAGTCGAATATCTTTTCTTGGTATGGTGATGGGACAAAACCGTAATCTATTTTCTTAGGCATTTACCTTCCTATACGATAATTAAACAATTCGTCATTATAGTTTTGTGTCCTATTGAAACCACAGCAATTCATTTCAGGACAGAAACCACGATATACGCATTCCCTGACCATTCTTGAAGCGAGTTCAGGTTCAATTTTCGCAACTTCTTCTTTAACCTTTTGCCATACAAAACGTGTTTCTGGTGATGCACAATTACAAAGTCTCTTTTTCGAAATGTTAATCATATCTTGTGCATTGAGCAAAATCCTGTGGTCAACTAATTCCTCTTGAGACAGTTCACTTCTATCAACACCTGTTCTATCGCTTCTTTGCGTTGCAACAAAGTGGTCATCTGCCTCACCCTCTCTCATTGTATGCCCAGCAAATTTATCGTGTCTTGCAATATGTTGGGATACCCATGTTGGTACATTATATAGCGTAACAATAAAAATAAGCGACCTAATCGGGCTGTGTTCTGCTGTCAAAATTCGCGTCTTGAACTCTTCTGATGGTTCTTTTTCCAAATCACCCTTATTGACTGTAAACCTTGCAGCATCCAATACCTCGCTCCAATTAGTCAGTTTCTTTATCTCAACTCTCACTTTGCTCTTGTCCATCTGTTGTTTCCTCCATTTCTCTAAATTGATAATTAATTGACATACAATTCAATAGACGCATCATGTTTACTTTATCTTCCACACCTTCAAAAATAAGATTTCCGTTCATGTAGAGTTTTATCGCGCCGTTTTCAGAATTCATCTCGACCAAATATTTTATGTTCGAGTGTTCCTTTTCTACAGCACCCACTTCTTCCATATACTTTTTCTTAGTTTCTTCAAGTTCGGTGAGATTTGTGTCAGGAAGTCTAACACACTCATATTTCTTGATGTACTGATTAAATGCCTTTCCGTTCGAATCAGCATTTCTGAACATGATATAGTCTTCAACAGAAACGTCGCTATATAGATAGGTTCTGCCCTGTTTGAAGACTATTTTGAGCGGTTTAGTGTCTGACTGATTGTCTTTGCATTCACTGTAGATGATATTGCTGCTGTCGTACCATACGCAGTCTTTTGAATCAATGTACCTTTCAAATGTTTTCATAATGTATCATTTTCTGCAAAGGTACTACTTTTTACAGTTAATAGTATTTCTTGACCATTTTTTTGATTAACTTGAATGACGTTTTGATGAAGTAGTTTTTGAATTCCATTGCACTCTTATTGTGTAGGTTTAAATTTGGTTTCTGCAAAGCGACATACAATTTAACTTTGTCCCATGTTTTTTCATCATTTATGTTATACGCTTCCCTCAGTTTTCTAATGGCCCATTCGGTTATGTCAACATTTTTGGCGACGTGCTTATAACTCGCTTGCCACGCATTAAATTCAGTGCCACTCCACAGCATATATAAAATTCTCCTTATACAATCCGGAATTTCAGCAATCGTCATTTGTTTATATGGGAAATTTCCTGATTTATGACCTTTTTGACTTTTTATTAAGTCATCGACCAAGTGCGTTACTTCGTGCAATAAAGTAACATATATGTCATTGTAAGTTACATCTGACGCCGCCCTGACTTCTATGTTATATCTTCGGTTGTTATACAAAGAAAATGGGTTGTAACTAGCGCCAATTATACCGCCCGTTTCATTTCTCCTGTATGTAATCTTTATACTATAGTCATTATCGAATGCAGCATCGCCTTGATTGCCGAAAAACGGTCTAAGGGAAATTGATATTGTGTAGTATTGTGGCAGATTTCTGACATTACCATAATCAACAGCGTCCTTATATCCTATAAACTCATTTGCAATATCCCTAATCTGAGAATCAAAATGTTTCCCAGAGTAACCTTCACTTAGCACACTACGCACTATCCTACGTATATCTGACTCGTTTATGATAATTCTACGCATATACATATAAATACGTGAGAATAAAAGAATGGAATGATATAATATTTGTCCCTATATGCAATGGAAGCGACCCATCAGAGCCGCTTCCGTATAATGTTTGAAAAGTCCATCGGTATCATCCTCTATTGGGACATGAAGATGGTGGGTTAATATGAATGTTTACAATTTACATTTGATTTCCTTCTTTATCGAGAACTGTAAGCCCAAGTCTCTTCAATTGTGATACCATACTTGATATCTTTGCGTTGCGCTTTTGCCCCATAAGAATTCTTTGTTGCCTTTCTAAATACTCAGGACTGTCTTTCAGTTTGTAAATTGGTCTACCTGTTTTTGGCTCATTTCCGTCTTGATACCATTTGTCGGCTCTTTGGTTGTGAAGGTCGATGAGTTCCTTTTGAATACCAGGACGGAATTCCCCGCTGGCACTATAATCATCATCACTCGCGTCAGCCCTCATTCCAGGTGTCGCGATATCCCAACTATTATTATCCCCGTGTCTGCGTGGGTCTCCCAAATATCCGCCACTTTCTAGGTTTGTATAAAAATATGGCTTATGCTCATTAAGGATTGCATTTACTGATTCCTCAATTACCCTATGTAAATCACTTTCACTAAGTCTAATTGTCTTCTTCATAATCAAGTATTTTTATTATAAATAGAATGTAAATGCGAAAAAATGGGCGACAGCCTAAGCCATCGCCCAACTCGGAGCATTAATACACTGGCAGTGTTGTTTTTACTTCGCTAAAGGTACTCTCTGAGGTCTTCTCTCATTTGTGTACACAAATCAGTTTTTTCCCACGGAAATGAATCATCCCAATAAGCATTTGTGGCACACTCGAGGAATGAGAACTTATTCCCGAATCGTTCCATTATCCCTCGTGGGGTCATATCAACGTTCTCGATAATCCACTCTTCTACCGCTTCACGCAATTCACAACTGCACTGTTCATCAAGTTCAACGTTTACAGCACAAGGTTTTGGTATGCCGATTACGTAAGACAATTCAACCTTCGCTTCAGACGAAATTCCACAGTCAACGATATTCTTTGCCAAATATCTCGCCATATATGCAGCACTTCTGTCAACTTTAGAGAAATCCTTACCTGAGAAAGCACCGCCACCGACATTTGAGTATCCGCCATATTGGTCTACAACAATTTTTCGTCCGGTTACGCCACAGTCAGATACCGGTCCGCCAATTCGCCACTCGCCGGCAGGATTTACATCAATAATCGGATTGTCATAACGAATATAGGCAAAATTGATATTATCGTCAATACCAACCTTATTGCTTTTAATAGCATCAGTTACAAACTTACGCGCTTCTTCAAGGCTGCATTGGTGCATTGTAGAAACCAAAATATACACGACAGTTCCCACGTCTTCATCGTCATAATCCATAACCACCTGCGTTTTAACATCAGGACCGAATCCCTTGTCTGAACAATGTGCCACATAGTCACAAATTTTCTTCGCGATGTAGTGACCAACAGGCATTAAGTTTTCAGTCTCGTTTGATGCGTATCCAACAACGAAACCTTGGTCACCTGCACCGATTTCGCCATCTTCCTTGTCAACCAAGTTGCTGATTTCTGAAGATTGCAGTCCAATCTTGTTGATTACATTAATATTTTCCGGATTTAAGTGGTGATTTGACGGATAATTGACCATTTCGAACACATCCTTCACAACACGTTCATAATCAATATCAGCCGATGTTTTGATTTCTCCGCCAAGTATTACGAAATTGTCTTTCACCATCACTTCAATGCCGGAACGAACATTTGGGTCTTGCTCTTTAAGTTTATCGAGGATGGCGTCAGCAATTTGGTCGGCTAATTTGTCCGGATGACCGAACGACACGTACTCGCATGTTACAGTTTTGCTTTTACAACTCATATTTTTCATCAATTAATTCTCCGCAAAGGTACTACTTTACGAAGAAGAAACAAAAAAATTACCGTTAAAAAATGTAAAATTGTGCAAGGTAAACTGAGTTACCCCACACAATCTATTGGTGTCGAAGCAAAAGGCTATGTCGCTCTCACAATGACATCCTCTTGCTGTGCACATTACTCGGCAACAACAGAGTCAACAACAACGCTGTCTGCATTCAGGCTGTCAACCTGTACGGTATCAACTGCTGTGGTGTCAGCGTTCTCGCTCTTCTCAGCGAAACCGTTGCAAGATACAAATGTTGATGCTGCTACTAATGCCATTACAAAAAACATAATTTTCTTCATAACTGTCTAATTTTTAATTGTTTATAAATATTATTATATCTACTAAGTAGAAAAATTCTTTGCAAAGGTACTACTTTTTTACGATATCGAATTATAAATAGTCTATTATTTGAAAAAAAAATTATTTCTTGTTCACTGTTATTTTCCCGCTATAGTCCGATATTTTGAAATACGTTGATTTCCACATTAATAAGTTTATCGGCTTTTCTGCTAGATTATTACTGTATCTGAAAGTAACCCCATCTATAAATTTATTTGTGCTCACACCGTCGTTTTTACGTATTTTGTCAGACTGACGTTTTATTTTGTCTATTGTCCACCCAAGGCTTTCAAGATGTTTAAGTATTTTGTCTCTTGACACCAAACACCAATCCATTGATATGATATTATCCTTAGTCAATTCTTCTGTTAAATACCGTTTTTTTTCTTCATCATATGGTATATCTGATTTTGTAATCCACCCACAAAGATAATATTCCGTTTTTTTCTTTTCGTCTATCAGCCAACCAACGATTTCTTTTCCACTTTTATTTAGAAACGATATTTCAAGCGCAAACGTACCAAGTTTTTTATTTGCATAACGTGCGGCGACCTTTTCATCTACGACAGCCCATTTTAACCTACCGTCCCACGTACTAAGCATAACGTCATAGCCAAGAAGTTGTTCCTCCCTATTAGGCGTTCTCAGAAATTCTTTAAAGATGTCAGAATTATTATATAGGTTCTCATCGAGAAATTTTGCTACTTCGCGTTCTACTATGATATCCTGTTTCCTTGTACTTTCCACAATTTTTCATATCATTTGTATTTTATTATTCGTCAATATTGTCATATTTTAATAACTTTTGTTCAATCATTTCAAAGTAATCGCCGTTTATTTCGCATCCAATGAAATGTTTACGGTTTGTTTTCAGTGCTGCTTCCAATGTTGTTCCGCTGCCTAAAAACGGGTCAAAAATCATATCACCAACGGTTGACCAAGTCCATACGTGGTCAACTGCAAGTTGAAGTGGGAACACGGCAGGGTGTCCTGTTTTACCGCCACCAATCGGATAGGTGAAAATATTTTTGTGTATCTTCGTTGGATTTGTAACATATTTCTCACTACCCCTATGACGCCTACACTGATTATCATCCATAACAGTTTTTCTATTCCCCCATTCCATTTCTTCGCCGGCATTTATTGTCGGAACTTTTATTGGGTTAAATGTTTTCGGTTTTCCTTTAGAGAATACGAACATATATTCAAAACATTGTTCATATCTGTTATGGTTTTGCGGAATCGGGTTGGCTTTTTCAAAAATCATTGTATCATGAAGATTGAACCCAATTTCGGTGAAGTATAACGCTTGCTTGAATGATGTACAGGTTTCACTGCCTTTATGCGTAGCATCACCGACAACCCAAACAACAACACCCCCATCTTCCGTTAATTTATACAATCTATCGGCGACCTTTTTGAATGTATCAAAATCCCATTTCACGTCACCAGAATATTTTCTAAGGTTATCATATGGCGGACTTGTTACCGTGAGATTCACTTTAGTGCCTACAGAGATAAGTTTATCCATCACATTAATGCAATCGTCGTGATATATCGTCGCAAACTCATTATTGTCACTACGCCATACGATTTTTTCGAGTTTATCATCACGGTCATCAGGGTAAATCGAATATTGTTTGCTATTTCTGCTTCCGACACTCCAACGAGCGATTTCATTGCGTTCACGAGCACGTTGCTTTGCACAGTCATGGCATAACGTCCTCATCCACCCATTGCTATATAAACCGATGTTTTCTTCACTGCCGCATAATTCACATACGTGCTCAGATTTATCACCGGCATCGTCAATCATCTTAGCGAGTTCAGGCGTATAATAGTTAAGGTAAATTTCAAGCCTTGCATATTTTTCCTTTATTTGTACAGGATTAATTGGTTCTGCATCAGGATGCGACTCATTATACTCACGGATTGCCTTTAGAATTGGAATTATAAGTTTATGCCAACCTTTTCCGCATTCTATGCCAAATAATTCAACCGGTGTATATGTTTTTTCCATTCTTAAGTGTTTTATAAATGCTATTTATAGTAAAAAATAATATTATGACAGTATATAACCCTTACGCAGATATGTATTACAGTTACGGATTCGATACCGACAGTTCACAGGTCATTCCATATAGTGGTGGCGGCGATGGTGATTACGCCACAATGAGTGATGTAAATAATGCGATTAATGACGCAATATCCGGTATAACAGTAACCCCTTATGATGAAGATAGCACTAAGATTGATATTGACGGAAGGGAAACAATCATCGATGATGTTTACCTTACCAATGTATCTCGTGACGATGAAACCAACGAAGCCGTGTTCACGTTGAATAATAACAAACCGGCAATTAGGGTTGACATTGATG
>Ga0310691_10006133_pt1 | contig 12905 bp, 13 predicted proteins | sample 176DNAGHGlowgp2_FD_203887 | JGI IMG/M metagenome (GOLD analysis project Ga0310691, IMG submission 203887) | Sheep rumen microbial communities from Palmerston North, Manawatu-Wanganui, New Zealand - 1766 DNA GHGlow gp2 (v2) (version 2) | ecosystem: Host-associated > Mammals > Digestive system >... | reverse complement strand
CATCCGCCACGATCGGCTTATAGGAGAAGGAAGCCGATACCGGAGAAAAAGCGCAGAAGAACACCAGACACAGTGCCACCAGAGGCATCAGTGCTTTTGCCAAGAAATGATTTAACTTAGCCATGTTTCTCAAGATCTTCTCTCCTTATTTCACGTCTAATATGTATGCAAATACCACGATCCTCGTGGAGGAGACATCACCGGCGCAGGTGCTTAAACACAGTATTCTGTGGCTCGTGTCCTGTCCTTTGTCTTCGAGGAATGCATACAGTTCCTCATAGTTTCCGGGATCGAAGATGAACTCGTCTTTCGCGTCTGCCGCCATGGCATAGAACACCTGAAGATCGTAGGCCACCTTGCCATCCCTGCCCACCAGCAGCTCGCCACGGCTGTGGGCTTCTAGATATTCTTCGTCGAGATACTCATCCAGTGCTCCGAACATCACGCCATATTCCAGGTGATGCCCGTAGACAACGGAGTATGGATCGGTAAAAGCTCTGTTGTTCCGGCAATCCAGAAAGATGCTGCCCGCCAGGGAATACTGACCGTACGGATCACGGTTCAGATATGCCGTGTTATCCTCGCCCTGCATGACCGGGTAATCAATATTCGTGTCATCGATCGTGATCCATCCGACCATATCCTGTGTGATCGGAGAATCGTTGACGGAATCTGCATTGACCCGATCGGGCTTATAGTTCCGGTACGATTTGTCATTCGCATGATCAAACACGTACCAGGTATCGTAGAGCGCATACACGACGATCAGCAGCGCGATCAGAAAGATCCCGAGCATGATCTTCTCGTATATGATGTTCATCGTCTTCCAGAACGTCTTCATCGGAACTTACGGGCTTTTCTCACCGATTACTCTTCCGTTTCCTCCGCATCACCGGCCTCGGCAACCTTGCGTCTTACATTCTTAACCATGAAGAATGCCGCGCCGGCGATCACGACCAGACCGATCACGATAACCGGAGTTACCTTCAGCAGAATACCTGTCGGGATGATACCCTTCTTCTCATTGGTGATACCGGTGTAGATATCCTCACCGTTGATCGTGCCTTCCAGATCATCTTCAAGGGCTTCTTTATCCTGTGTATCCGGATCGATATCGATTGAAGCGAGTTCCTCACTGATTCCGTCAGTAGAAGTATAATCTTCCTTCTCTTCTTCAATTTTATACTCGCATCCCTGAGGCAGACCCTGGATCGTAATGTAGTTACCATCCTGCAGATAGAACACTTTACCTTCTTTCAGTTCTTGACCTGTGACCGTTTCAACATTATTGGCCGCTGCCATATCACCTGCATCGTAGATCGTCGCACTGTTTCCTTCCGGCGTGGCAACGGCATTAGCCAGTACAACCGGGAAAATATCGTCATCATTCACACCAGCTGTGACCGTAACGGTGAATTGGAAGAACTTGTCTCTTGAACCCTGATTGCCGATTACTTCTTTACCGAATGTAATGTCATTGGTCTGATAGAGGTTCTTAATGTTGTCGATTTTTTCGGCATCTGCAACGCCGGTATCACCAGTATCCGTGCCGTCTGCGACATAGATGCCGTTCTCGTCTATTACCACGTCACCAGTGATCTCGCTGCCGACTGTCGCATCATCCGCAGCATTACTCGGGCCTTCTGTGATCTCACCTTTATACATCACATATCCGGTAACCCGAAGCTCCGGATCATCTTCGCCGACATCCTCTACATACACATCCAGCGTACGGACACAATTTCCATCACCTTCCTCATATGCGTCATCTGTATCGTTCAGTTCCACATCGTAGAGAACACCTTCAACATCTGCATCCTCTTCTGTAATGTAGAATCGATAGACGCCCGGTTCGGGGAATTCCACTTCGGTAAGGTCGATCGTTACGACCTGTGTCGCACGAATATAGCCGTCCAGATCGTCATCTTCGGTATCATCATCGGGTGCGAATGTCACTTCCACATCAGCCACATCAGCGTCCAGTGCATATACGGCCAGCGTATTCGTCCCGGCATCGATATCTGCATCGAGCGGTTCCGTCGAGAATGTAAATGTCGCGTTCGGGATCTTCGCATCTTCCTTCACGATCAGTACCTTGTTAAAGGATACTTCATGTCCAGATACCGGCTCGTACTGTGTCTCGCCCACAGCCAAAGCCGGCAGAGTCATCGCAGCCGTGAGCAGACCCATGCTTACAGCTACTGACAGCAGTTTGAAAATAGGTTTTGCTTTCATTTTTGTTTTCTCCTCCTCAAAAATGATTATTTCTTATATTCCCCGTCTCCGTAGAATGAGAACGACTTCTCCTTCCACATCCGACAAGGGAATGGCCCCATATGTTCTACTATCCCCCGTATCGGAACGGTAGTCGTTCAGAACGAACACCGCACCTTGCGGGACGATATACGGAAATGATATGACGGCTCCTTCTGCGGTCGTCGGATATACCACATCTTCGAGAATGCCATAACCGTTAACGGTCAGGTACGAATCCGTGATATCCACCTCGTCACCTTCCTTGGCCACGATCCGTCCGAACTTGAGCTGTCCGTCTATTTCGTATGCGATCTCTTCTCCTGCCTGCGCTCTACCAAGCTTATACGTGATCACCAGATCTCCGTCCTTGATCATCGGATAAGACGAATGGCTGTGATTGACATGAATGCCTACTACGAATATCAGAAGCACGGCGACCACGACCGCCGTAATAACGATCTTGATCAGAAACTCGATGGCGAAGTCTTTCGCAGTTTTTTTCTTGCGCTTCCTTTTCTTTTTCGCCGATGCCTGTTCCGGCTCTACTTCCTTCGGTTCATCCGGTTTTACTTCCTCCGGCTCCTCAGGTTTCGTCGCAGGTGTGTCATCCGGCTCTGCGGTCTCTTCTGCTTCCGGCTCCGGCAATACAGAAGGTTCTTCCAATTCGCGCATCTTGTCATCATCCGGCAATTCGTTCATAAACAGGACTGATCGATACTATCTCCCTTCTTTATTATAGTTTGCATACCTTAACTACACTTAAAAGGTATGACAAAGCAGGCAGTAAGGCCTGTCTTCTCAAAATTATAATACCACGTTTTTATGAATATATTATATTGTTTTGTGAATATTGTATTTCGAACACATTACATCCATGGGGCTTTCAAGGCTTTTGACGTATCAGTTCATACCGGAGAGCACCCGTTTCACATCCGCTTCAAGATATGGGTTCATATGCTTCGTAAAGCCCTGATTCTTCAGCATTTCCGCCAGATCATAACCGATATCTTCCGAGATGCAGACGATGCGGTCTTTCAGATTCTGACGGTTCGGGTGATACTTCGTATCTTCCCACGCTTCGGGATCACAGGATAGAGATGCGAGTTCCTCGATCCTGGCCGCGAACTGCCCCGCCTCATCCAATTTCTTTAGCGCCCGATAGGTCCATTTATAGTAGGGCGGATAGACTCTCTTGAGAAGGAAGAACAGCTCCATCGCCGCTTCCATCCCCTTTGCCTTACACAGTTCCGCGGCGACAGTATCGCGCCGGGTCATGCAACGGGCATAGTTCACCTGAAGAGACGCCGAATAATCATGCATCTTCTCCGCGAGCCGGATCCGCCAGACTTTCTCCGGATAGTAGCTGAGTAGCAATTCCCGGAATCCGGTAAAAGCACCGAGGTCGTCGCGATACACCTCGCCATTGACGGCAGTTGCGAGGCAGGCGTGATCCAGATTCAGCCATTGCTGTTCCGTCATCGTGCAGGATCTGGTATCACAGTCGATGCGGAGAATATTCGAATAGAAGTCGTGGATCGTCATGACGCCTCTTCGTTCCGAAAGCCGTTCTGTATAGAAGGAGCGTTCTTTCTTCGCGACCAGCGTCTCATATTCCGCAGAAAGGGCATACCCATACACATCCATGTCTTCAGAAGGGATCCACAAGCATACCCCGGTTCCGAAGTCGTGATCCCTGGAGATCTCGTCATCGAAGCCGAAGCAGTCCGAACCTTCCCCGCTCAGTCCGACCGCGATACGGGATGCATATTCTCCGAATTCCGAAGCGATCATCGGCGCGACGTGTTCGTCATAGAACCGCCTGTTCTTCTCTCTTACATTCATTTGGTGATTCTCCACAGAACGCCTCTTATGAATCAGACGTATAGCTGATTCCTTCCACTTTGTTATTACTCTTCGTATCGTAGAGTTTCCCGTTCTTGGAATAATACTTCTTGTTCTCGGTGGAACACTCTACTTCGAAGAATACATGGTAAAAGATCACACTTCCATCTTCCTTCACCACAGGAATATAGTTTTTGCCTTGACTCTCCTCCGAGGAATAACTCATCCACACTTTCTCTACGTTTTTCCCGATCTTCAAGGTGAATACCACTTCGTCGAACGACACGTTCACGCCTTTATAATTCGCAGGATCTGTCCCCTTCCATTCCACTTCGTCGCCTGTCTTCACGAAGAATACAAGTCTGGGAGCATTCGACCCCAGGACACCTCCCATGCCGTCGATCACGACACCATCTTCCGTTTTGTCCGGTATTTCGATGACTGTATTCCCGAGATCTCCATCCCATTTCCATTCCACGACTGTGGCAAATTGCTTCTGCTGATTATACTTGACCGTAAAATCACCGTTTTGTTCATATGGGCCATCGTAGGCATGACAACCGGCGAGAACAGCCATCATCAGAATCATCGCCAGAAAAGGGAAAAGATACTTCCCGCTCTTTCGGGACCCACGCTTCACCATACCGAACCTTCCTTTCCATAAAGAACGAGGCGGACCGGAATCTCTGAACAGGTGCTATCTCCTGTCCGGCCCGGTCCGCCTCATCAATCCATCCTGAATGTATTATATCATTGCACTAGTCTTTATGTGTATAGTTTCCGTCCAGTCTTCCGTAAGCAAGGACATTTCCGGCATTCCCGTCCTTATCGGTATCAAGGCCTTTATAGATCTTATCGATCACATTGCTTCCGGCATCGAAGTGCATCTCGACATATCCCATCTCTGCTTTCAGTGCGAATACGAACACCGAGTAGGTATGTGTACCGGACGGCGGATAGGGTCCCACATACTGCTGCCCTGCGGTACCTTTACCTATGGTCCCTTCCGCAAGCGACGTTTCCGTCGTATATACATCCATATGCAGCCAGTTCCCGTCGATCATGATCACGACATACATCGTCGCTCCGTCCACTTTCTCCCATGTCAGTTCAGGCGACAGATTCTCTCCGTATTTCGTATTCGTGATCTTATCGTCCCAGACATAGTCCGTAAGATTCTTCGACGTAACGGTAAATGACGGAAGAGAAGAGAACGCGACATCATAGATATAGGACTGGGACTGGGCACGCATCTGATCCTCAGGCGAAGGAAGCGCCGCGACAAATTCTTCCCGGGTGCTCTTTCTTACATCGGAAGGAACACGAAGTTCTTCATCCTGTCCGTCGACCATGACCTTTAATATGGTCGTTCCCTCCTCATACACGACTGCTCCCAGGATCTTGATCTCTTCGAAATAGAACTTCTCTCCTTCGCACTCGAAGATGATATCGCATACCATATTCAGGGATATATCCAGTTTCGGTGTTCCGTCGGCCTCTTTATCGATGCTCGGATTTCCGCCCACCAGATAATCCCGCAGATATAGATAGAGCGTCGCTTCTTTTCCCGCGAAAGCGGAATTCACGTAGGTGCAGAGCGAGGTCGCGTCCATCGTTTCCATGACCCAGGCCGTATCTGTAATGACGAAGTCTTCTTCCCATCCCCAGTTTCTGATCTCGGAACTTTCGACCTCCCATGGGCCGTCTTTCTGTTTCTGCACGTACGTCACATTCTTCTCGATGACCTGCGGCAGCATACCCTGCGATACGCGGACGACCTCTTTTTCCGTCTTACGCTGCGTTTCTTCCGCTGAAACCGGGCTTGTGGCTTCTTCCGAAGAGGATTCATCTTTCTTATCACATCCGGAAAACACGGATACTGCCAGCACGATCGAAACTGCAAGAATACAGAGTTTTTTCATAATCTGTTCCCCCTTTACGTCTTTGTTTCGAGTGTAATGTATAAAGACGTCATGAGGTTAGAAACATGAGCACAAATACAAGGATTATCAGCACAGGCCTTCCATGTTTTTCCTAAACTCGGTCGGAGTCATACCTGTATGTTTCTTGAACACTCTCGAGAAATAATTGGTGTCACTGTATCCACAATGAAAGCTGACCTCACTGACCGAATCCTTATGGAACTGAAGTGCTTTCTTCGCCATGGCGATCCGTAAATGCTCCAGATAGGCCATACATGACATGCCCACTTCCTTGTTAAAAGCATCGTTCAATTTGTTCTTATTCACCGAGAATTCCCGAAGAATCGCCGCCAATGTGATCTCCTGGCTGAGATGCTCCCAGAAATACCGGATCACTTTCACTACGAGCGGATCCTTATAGATCTCATCCTGACGGGCATTCCTGTAGAAATCCGCCACTGCCATAAAGAGGATCTCCTCAAAGAAATGTCTGATCCTTAGTATCCAGAAGTTGTCCGGCTGTTCAGAGAGCTCATAGCGGATACTTCCGAACATGCGACAGAGGGCATCGTACTCCTCATTCGTAAGAGTGTAGTACGTAAGATCCCTTCCCTTGGAAAGGAAAGGCAGAAATAAGATCGCATCCTGGTAGATCATCTCCCGGGTCACACACTCTTCGAAATAAACATCTCCCAAGATAGCCATGTCCATTTTCTCCATAAGGGAAATGTCTTCCTTTGCCCGGACCGCACTTAGAAACTTCTCGTATTTTCCGGAATTCAGCGCCTCAATGGTGAATTCTTCACGGATGATTCCCGGCTTAAAGTAAAGTGTACATGTTTGCACATTGCTGCTTGCAACGACCTTAAAATCGGCTCTCTCGTTCAGACCGATCGCCACCGGCGCCATGATCACCCGGTACGCTCCGTCTTCTTCGATCACGAATGAGCCCCGATTGACCAGAACGATCTTATATGTGGCCGGATCATTCAGATATTCTGAGAATCCGTCCAAATGTTCATAATACACATCTATGGAGCACTTCATGCCCGGCCGTTTACTCTCCGTTCGTAGTTCCATGTCCTCTCCAAGCCGCCTACGTTTTCTTCTTCTCCGGACTCAAGGTTTCATTCATACTGCCGGTACGATAGCCCTGAAGATCCATGGTCACATAATCAAAGCCCAGTTTCTTAAGTGAGGTGTAGATCTGCTGTCTAACCTGCGGTTCAATGAGTTTCGGGAAATCCTCAGGGAGGACTTCGATCCGCGCGATATTTCCATGTATGCGTACGCGCATCTGCCGGAACCCGAGGTCCAGGAGAAGCTGTTCCGCCTGATCCACCATCTTCAGTTTCTCTTCACTTATCGTTTCTCCATACACGAAACGGGAAGCAAGACAGGCAAACGAAGGCTTATCCCATGTGGGAAGTCCCAGCTCTTTGGACAGTTCCCGGATCTCTTCTTTCGTCAGACCGGCATACCGGAGCGGGCTCTTAACACCCAGTTCAGAGACCGCCTGAAGGCCCGGACGGTAGTCTCCGTTGTCGTCAAGATTGGAACCTTCTGCGACATATGCCATACCGTTCTCCGAAGCCACCTCCAGGATCTTCGTGAAGAGCTCATGTTTACAGAGATAGCAGCGGTTCTTGGGGTTTCTCCTAAATCCCTCGATCGCGAGTTCTTCCGACTCGATAATGATCTGTCTGATCCCTTCCTTCTCGCAGAATGCTGTTGCCTCGTTGAGCTCTCGGTTCGGGAAAGAACAGGACTTCGCCGTAACGGCGATCACCTTGTCATGCAGCACCTCCTTCGCCACCTTCAGAAGGAATGTGGAATCGACTCCGGAAGAGAAGGCGATCGCCACACTTCCCAACTCCTGAAGGTACTGCTCCAGTTTATGCTTCTTCTCATGTAATACGTCCATAACGGTTCCCCCAAAACTATCATGCTTGTATTATATCATGAGCAGGGCCGCTTCTCATCATTCTGCGATTCTGATCCACATGACCGGACGTATCCCGTTATTATACCAGGCATCGCTGCCTCTTTCCCTATTCAGGAAGGAACCATCCTGCGTTACGCTCATCACTTTCGTTTGTTCATTACCCGGTGTTCTCAATAAATACACACTATGTTCCGGATCCGCAGGCGCGACTGCCTTTCTGGCCTCATCCGTTGCAAAATAGCGGAGGGCTTCATCATATTCCAGGATATAGAGCTTATCAGTGGTCGTCTTTCCTCCGGATGTCCCGTATTTCGGGTTGTCGGCAGTAACCACCTTTGTCTCCAGGATCATACTCTGTTCTTCTTCCGAGAAACACGAATAGATGAAATCTTCATTCAGGAATTCTCTAACCGCGCTCTTCTCCCATGTTACCGGGTAAGTCGCGTCCTGGTCAGGGAAAGAGCATCCTTTAGGCGAAAACGACATAAACTCAACCACGTCCTTGGTGATCACACAAGCAGCCTCATCGTTCTTCTCAAGCACGATCCACTCATACTTCCCGATCGTAACGGTATCTCCTACATCCACATTACTCATATCGAACGAAGCTCCGACATTCTTTTCTTTCTTAGAAACGGATGCTTTCTTCTTGCCGCATCCTGCCGATCCGAGCATAACAAACCCAGCCATCATCATGGCGACTACTTTTACCATATTTTTCATATTCTTTACTCCTGATTATTCGTGTGTAAAATCTTCCGGTCTTCCGGCATTACGTGACATCTGCCAGTCGCGTCTTCTCATACATGTATGCCTGTGTTCCGAATGTGATGGAAACAAGCTGAGGCTTGGTCGGGTCGGCCGTAAGTTCAGAACAGTAGAACTCGAAGATCACATCACCCAGACCCAGGTAATAGTAATAACGTCCGTGATCGACGGTTCTTCCCGCTATACAATATGGGGTTCCCATGACGGCTGTGAACTCCTCTTCATACATGCCAAGTTCAAGGTCGTAGAAATCCATGTCTGTCCCGATAATAAAGAATTCGATGGCACTGACTTCTGCATCATCGTCTACGTTATCAGGGTCTTGCGAGGGTTCCTCAAGGAAGCAATTGAAAGCATAGTAATTGTCCGCCTCGTCGTACACCATGCATACCATCTCACCATCGACAACTTCCTCCACCTTAAAGCCCTTTGTCTTAAGTTCTCCGATCGTACAGGGCACATCGATTGGATAGCCGTTTACTACCGGAGATTTCATAAGTACAGTAGCGTTGGGGTCGATCGTGGTTTTCCCCTCCGTTTCTTCATCAGAAGCAGATGCAGCCGTGTCAGTCTGGCTCTGGTCGACCTTTTCCTCTGTGTCTTCGCTCTTTACAGCAGAAGCCCTATCCTGTTTCTTCTGTTTCTTCTCTTTCTTTCCTTTCTCCTGTCCGTTAAAGATAAGAAATCCGGTAATGGTTGCCCCTGCAACAAAAACGATAGCAATACATGTAATTAGAAATTTGTTGATCATAATCCCTGTTCCTTTCGTGGCTGCAGATGCAGCAGTTTTCGTTGCGGCTCCTTTCGCGAGAGCCTTCGCAGATGCGGACAGGGCATTGGTAAGTGAAGCGGGCATCGTCTTTAACGGTACCTGCTCGGCTTCTTTTGTAAACAGTTTCGTTAAGAATGGTACGACCATAAACAGCTTCGTATCGTTTTCTTCTTCATATTTCTCGACCTCCTTCTTGATTTTGTTTCTGGCAAAATTCAGACGGCGGCGGACCGTTCCTTCCGGAACGTTAAGTGTTTCTGCGATTTCCTTCGTGCTCATCTCATCAAAATAGAACAGGATCAGTGTTCTTCTGATGTCCTCAGATAACGATTTCTCAATGATATCCATGATGATCCTGCGCATATCTGCTGACTCCGCGATCGAATCAGGCAGAAAATCCTCAGGAACCGCTTCCACCTCTTCAAAGAACTCATCTTCCACAGCAACTGTCTTCGTCCTTGTAAGACGGTTGAGACATTTGTTGGCGGCGATCCTCTTAAGCCAGGCGGTAACCTTGCTTTTGTCCTTGAGTGTGTCATAGGACTCGATTAAGGTTATGAAGGTGTCCTGTACGATATCTTCCGCTTCCTCTTCACTCTTCAGAAGCGACATAGCTGTCCAGTACACGGCCCGATAGGCTTCGTTATAGATCCTTTCGAGTTCTTGGTCGGTCATCTGCATTTGCCTCCTTTATCCGCATCTATCCTATAGACACATAGCAGGTAAAGAATGTTCGCGGGTTCGAGAAATATTTTTTCCATTTTTCTTCCTGATGATTATGTCGGCGGTTGCGGCGGCCGCTCATGAAAGAGCATAAGCAGCAGAAGTCCCAATGCTATAAGCAGCGGAACGGCGGATATCACTACTCCGAGAATACCAAGCATACGAAACCGATAGTGATATGTGCCAGCAGACACCACACCCCTGGTCGATAATACGAAAGCAGCTAACAGCTCGATTGTAATGAGAAGCATTCCACTTAACTTCAAATCAGTGGAAAGGATATGTGATGAACAATAAGCATACAATATATAAAACGAGGCCGCTCCTACACAAGCGAGTACAAAACCTGCCACACATTGTTTGCTAACCGGTGCCGGTTTAGTTTTGTTGTTGTTCGAATCCGACAATCCCATTTCGCTTCTCCTTTTTGCAGCCTGGAGCGATAACCCCTATACTCTCCCAGAACTGTATTACGCCGTTTCTTTCGTGAGATTCTTAAGCCATATATATTTGTTGTATCGCCACCTGATGAAAGGCACCTTCACGATTTCATCCAGACACATGATAACATAAACCACAATGACCGGGAGATGCAATACAAAGCAGGCCAGGAGAGCCAGTGGAATCGTGAAGCACCAAGTGGCAATCAAGACACTTATCCCATCATAAATGGAATCTCCGCCCGCCGGAAAGACTCCACAGGTAATAATGGTATTGTATGCATAAGCCACCATATAGAAAGCGAGGAAAATGAGCATTTGTATGAGGTATTGCTTCGCCAAGGGCTCAAGCACATAGAATACATAAACGAGAGGACCTACAATACAAATCAGAAGTACATTTATCATTCCTGAAATCAACGACACATTCCAACTAAGCGCCCCGTATTCTTTCGCCTTATCCAGTTTGTTCTGTCCAAGGAGTTTCCCGATCATGATACTGATACCGGTGGAGAAGCCATGAGTAAGCCCCTGTATCAGTTGCTGGGCGACTGTGACGACAGCAGCTGCAGCCGTGGCATCTGTCCCGAGATGACCCAGGAAAAAGGAGTGCATGGGTATGCTGAATCCCCAGGCTAGTGAGGACAGCACCATCCCGGGGATGATTCTCCATAGTTTTCGCTCATATGCCCTGGAAAAGTAAAGAAGTGTATCTTTTCCAAGACGTATTTTCTCGTTGCTCTGTGCCCAAATCACACACCAGGTCAGCGCTACCGCTTCCACAACGATCGTAGAATAAGCAGAACCGTTTGCACCTAGAGCAGGAATCTTGCCAAAGCCATAGATCAGGAAGAAATCAGCTGCCATGTCCACTGTTACGGTAACAACAGAGATCCATACGCTCAGCTTCGCATGTCCGGAAATCTTCATGATCATCAGGAAGCACCGCAATACCGCGGTGAAAATATAAGAGAAGCACACGATTCTCAGGTAGTCCGCTCCGATCCGGATCAGTTCCTGCTCATTCGTCAATATCCCGATAAGCTGTTCCGCGAAACAATATGCGCCTACCGTGAAAATGATCCCTATGATCAAGGCATACCGGATTGCTAATCCCAGAAATCTTTTTGCATTAAGATAGTCCTTCTTCCCCCAGTATTGGGATATCAGAACACTCGCCGCAACAATCGCCACACCATAGAACAGAGACATAACAAAAGCAATCTGATTGGCAAGTGACACGGCTGCGATAGCATCCTGGGTCAGACGTCCAAGCATAAGTGCATCCGATGCACCGACAAGAGCCGTAAGCAGGTTTTGTAGCGCCAAAGGCACTGCCAGGCTCATAAGCTGCTTTTTGAATTCATTTCTTTCCGCGCTATTCATGAATGAATGTGAATCTTTTCTCTTGACTTGTGTGCCCCTCTCACTTCCTTTCTTATTATACCATGGGGTCTCGTCACTTACGCATACTCAATAACTACGCCTACTATTGCTTTTTCACCGTCCTTTTTCACAGTCACTTTATCTCCGGCCTTTGCAGATGCTTTCTCATCTAATTCAAATACTTCTCTTCCCATATCACCAGGCATCAGCATATCGACATCCGGAGTCGCAAGTCTTCCGGTATATGTTTTGCTGTTGATGGTAATCTCCAATTCATCTGTCGTCATTATCGGGGTATGCTTTCCGCCATCCTCTGTAGAGAGATCATAAGCGAAAACTCCGACTGTTGTTCCGGAAACGGATTTCGCCGCATTATTATCTACAGTCCACTTATCCATTACAGACACAACATTCTTCGCGTTCTCCTCGCTGTAATGATCGTAATCGGTTATGTATTCGGCCTTTTCAAAATAGTATTCCTTGACGTCTGTCATTAAGTGTTCCACTAGCAATGAAGACTATCTTTGTTCTATTGATCATTCAATTTCTTCGACCTTACCAATTCAAATCTTAGTTTAGTTGCTATGATTCAGTGTAATACTCACTAGAATTGAAACAGCCGGAGCATTTCTGCTCCGGCTGTCTGTTTCAAATGTAAATGTCAACTCGCATATTCTTGAATCCATTCACCTTTTTATAGCGAGGATTCTTGGCGAAGTATCGTTTAACTACATCCTTCGTGACCGTTATTGTCATTAGGAAGTATGTCTTGCGTACGATCAACCCTTTTCTTTTATTGCAGCCTGTGCAGCAGCGAGTCTTGCGATCGGTACACGGAACGGCGAGCAGGA
>Ga0310691_10006132_pt1 | contig 12906 bp, 6 predicted proteins | sample 176DNAGHGlowgp2_FD_203887 | JGI IMG/M metagenome (GOLD analysis project Ga0310691, IMG submission 203887) | Sheep rumen microbial communities from Palmerston North, Manawatu-Wanganui, New Zealand - 1766 DNA GHGlow gp2 (v2) (version 2) | ecosystem: Host-associated > Mammals > Digestive system >... | reverse complement strand
GCGATGCGATGGGAATACCCGTCTTCTCGTCCACACTGCTCGACACGTGTTCACCCGCATCGGCATTGCCACGAAAACCATGCTCAGGCGAGAAGATTGTCACTACGTTCACGCCATTTTCCAGCATTAGGTCCAGCGTGTGCTTGTCGCCCACCATGCCCGTCTGGTTACTTAACAGCGCAACACGCTTGCCCTTCAAGATGGGCACATACTCACTTGTTCTCGCTGCCCCCAGCACCACGGCGCCCCCACTGGGTTTAACGTCGGCAGACTGCTGTTGCTGTGCCAGCGTCTCGCCGGCGGCAATCGTCTTGCGTGCACTGGTGGTGCAGGCATTCAAGGTTGTCATCGATGTGAGTGATACCCACAACGCAAACATCAACAAGGAAACTTTGGTCATTTTCATCATCGTTATCTCAATATTATTGTTTTCACCTCGCAAAAATAAAAAATAACATTGAAACACAGCACAACCTTTCCCCACAATTTTGCCAAAAAATGGCACACCCTGTCCTAAGAGTAAAGACAAACGGGCCACATCATGGTGCTGATCATTATTTTTCAATATCAATCGTGCAGTAAAAAGTGCTGAGTGGAAGGTTGCTGGTGTCGAGTTTTTTTGTTAATTTTGCAATTAGATATGTTCAAGTTTATTCATACCAGTGACTGGCACCTTGGCCAGAATTTCTACGGCTACGACCGCAGCGAGGAACAACAGGATTTCCTGCGGCAACTAGCAGGCATTGTAGCCGAGAGCAAGCCCGATGCCTTGCTCGTGAGTGGTGACATCTATCACACGGCGGCACCGTCGAGCGCGACAGTGACCCTCTATGTCAACGCCATGCTCGCAATTCATGAGGCTTGCCCTGACATGAAAATCATCATTACCGCCGGCAACCACGACAGCGCGTCGCGCCTGGAAAGCGACAGCCGCTTGTGGAAACTGGCCGGCGTGACCGTGCTGGGCGGCATTGCGCGCACTGCCGACGGGCAGGCCGACCTGGATCGCCACCTCATCGAGGTGAACGGCAAGGGCATCGTTGCCGCCGTGCCGTTTGCCTACCCTTCCAGTTTCCCGAGGGTGTCTGCCGAGCCAGCGCCAGTGGATCAGCGCCAACAACGGTATTTCCAGGCCCTGCTCGACCGTGCCCAAGAGGTAAGCGAAGGGGGCATCCCTGTGGCGCTGATGGCCCACCTTGCCGTGAGGGACAGCGACTTCACTGGACACGACGGCAATATCCTGATGGAGTGCGTTCCCATTTCCACATTGGGACAAGGCTATGACTATGCCGCACTGGGACATATTCACCACCCGCAGAACCTAGACCAACGCGTGAGGTACTGCGGCACGCCGATAGCCGTGAGCTTTGACGAGCAATGCGAGCACTCGGTGAGCATCGTCGAGATTGATGGCCATGGGGTAACGCCACGCATCACCACGAGAGCCATCAAGAACATCAAGCCATTGCACACTATTCCCGCGATGGAGCCTGTGGATCTGGAGACAGCCCTGACGCTGTTACAGCAATTTGACCCCGACCAACGCGCCTACATCCGCCTGAACGTGCAAGTGGAGCGATATCTGCCCAGCGGTTCACAAGAGCGTGCTGCGATGGCCGCTGCCGGCAAGGCGTGCATCTTCTGCGACATCAAGAAGACAGCCACCAGTGCTACAACCCATCGCGCATCACAGATGACCATTGAGGAGTTCAACAGCAAGCAGCCCATCGAGGTGGCCAACCAATTTTTCAAGGACAAGCATGGCAGCCCCATGAACGAGCAGCAACAGGAGATGTTTAATTACATTTACCAGATGGTCAAGGAGGAAAACAGACAATGAAACTGAAACGACTCACCATAGACAATATCGCATCGATAGAGCATGCCGAGATCAACTTTGACGCGGCACCTCTCAAGGACGAGCACCTGTTTCTCATCACGGGAGAGACCGGAGCGGGAAAGTCCACAGTCATCGATTGCCTGTGCCTGGCACTATATGGCTCAACGCCACGGCTGGCTGCCGCCAACAATGAGAGCTATGAAGGCGAGAGCGGCAACGACATCATTCGGGCCACCGAGCCCAAGCAACTGCTGCGGCGCGGCACCACTAGCGCCGATGTCATCCTCACATTTGACGACAACAATGGTATTCCCTATATCGCCACATGGCATGTGCAAAGGGCCCGCAAGAAACTCAGCAACCGAATCATGCCGCCCGAGCGCACCCTCAGAACCGAAGAGCACATCAACCCTCCTGTTGACCTGCAAGGTGTAAAAGCCATCAACCCCTTTATCACCCAACTCATCGGGCTGGACATGCACGAGTTCTTCCGCACGGTAGTACTCGCACAGGGAAAATTTGCTGAGTTCCTCAACAGCAACGAGAACGAGAAAGCGGCCCTGCTCGAAAAAATGACGGGGACCGAAATCTATGCCCAAGTAGGGAAAAAGATCTTTGAGGTCTTCCGCGAGAAAGAAAATGAGCGTAACTACCTGCGGGAACAAATGCAGAGCATTGTCTTGTTAAACCAGGAAGAGAAAGCCCTGATCACGGGTGAAATCGACCAATTGGCCAAAGAGCAGTCCGCCATACAACAGCAGCGGGATGATGCCAAGAGGATGATGGACTGGCAAGATGAGATGGCAAACAATCAACAAAATCTCGCCCAAAAGAAACAGGAACTAGAGCAAAAGAAGGCACTGACGCTGCAACCCGAATATATGGAGCAGCAACAGCTGGTTACCGATTGGGAGGCATCGATCGAAGCTCGACGTGAATTGAGGGACCAACAGGAGGCGCAACGGCAAATCAAGATTCTACAAGGTCAACGACCGGCCATGCAGGACGAGTTTGACCGCTTGTGTGCCGCACTGCGGGCCACTGTCAATGATATCGAGAAAAAGCGCCTGCAAGTCGATGAGATCGGGACTTTTCTTCAACGAGAAGAACCCAATAGAGTAATGTATGAGGGTATTAAGACCATCAAGTCGCTCATGAACCAGCGTCAAGCCGAGCAAGGCCATATCACCGAGGTTTCCCATACCCTCAAGCAGGAACAGGAGATGCTGCCACAACTTGAGGAAAAGGTCAAATCAACGCATGAGGCATTGCAACAGCAGGACGCTATCGTCAAGCGTCTGCAAGGGCAATATGATGACATCAAGATCACCGAAGTGAGCGACAAAAAAGACATCCTGGCCGAGGCCAAACAAGCGCTGGCGATTTTCAAGACCAAGCAGGAGGCCATTGCCCAGGCCCAGGCAACGATTGAGGCCACAAAGCGCGAATTGGCCATCGAACAGCAATCACTCTCCCAGGAGAGCACCCATATCGTAACCAAACGCGCCCTCAAGGAGCAAGCCCTTGACGCCCTCGAGCGAGAAAAGGACTGGAATGCACTTATCGAGCAGGCCCACAAATCGTTGCACCAGGGGGACAACTGTCCCGTGTGCGGCAACGTCATCGGCAGCCTGCAACCACCCAAGGGTAAGAATGCACTTGACCAATTGCGCCAACACCTCAAGAACGCCGAGGCCGAGGTGCAAAAGTCGGAAACGGCGATTGCCGCCTCGAGCAAGGTCATCAAGCGCCTCATGCAACAAGCCAGCGACAGCGAGCAAGAGCTGGTGAGCAAGATTGCCGACCGCGATAAGCAATGGAAACATGCGGGCTCACTATTGAAAAAATGCGGGAAAAGCCCCGATGACGCCATCGATTCACATCAAGCCGACCCCCTTATTCAGAGCATCGATAACGACATCAAGGAGCTGAACGAAACAATAGCTCAAGCCAATGCCTTGAACAAGCGCATCACGGTCGAGCGCAACAAACTGGTCCAACTCAATGAGATGCATAATGCCGCCCGGCTAAGCCTTAACCAGGTCACTGAGGACATCAAGCACAGGCAACAGACCCTTGCCGAAAGCCAAACAAGGCTGGAGGCGCTAACCCGCGAGTTAGATGGCCTATTCACCATGGGCGACTGGCAAGAACAGGCTGCACATCATCCCGATTTCATCAAGGAACTAGAACAAAAATCGGCCCAGTACCAGCAACAGGCCGCAACAGCCCAACAGCTGGAACGCTCCATCCATCTGGCCAGCGCCATCATTCCCGCCATGGAGGAAAACAAGGCCAACATCAAGGGACTCACAGATAACGGATTGAGCAGCAATGCCGTTCCCGACAAGCTGGATGAGCAATGGCGGCAGTTTGAAAACAAGAATATCAATTGGGACAACCAGCTCACCCATCAACAGGAAACCGCCGAACGCTCACGCCAGGCCCTGGGCAAGTGCATTGAAACGCTCCAAGGGATGACCGAAGAACGCTTATCACTCATTGACAGGCATAAGCAAGACGAAATCGCCGCCATCAAGCGCACTCACCACGAGTTGCAGGAAGGCATCACCCTCCTCAATGGAGAAATCGCATCACTACTTCACCAACAAGCCAACATCACGGCCAAAAAGCCCCATTTCAATGAACAAGACCGCGAGAAGCTGGAGGCCATCTACAACGAGAGCAACTTGCACTTCAACGAGTTGACCGATTCAATAGCCGACCGCAAGGCACGTCTCAAGGCCGATGATGATAACGCAAAATCGATGGGGGAGAAAAAACAGGCGCTTGAAATAGCCGAAGCGGCCTATAAGCAGTGGGACGAGTTCAAGGAGATGCTGGGAGACAGTACTGGAACAAAATTCCGCAAGATTGCTCAGAGCTACATCCTAGGGGAGCTGCTTGGATGCGCCAATGGTTACCTGCGCCAATTCAATAACCGCTATGAGCTGGAGGCCTACCCCGGCACACTTATCATTCTGGTTCGTGACCTCATGCAAGGAGACCTCACCACAGTTTCGACGCTCTCGGGCGGTGAGAGCTTCATGGTGTCACTGGCCCTGGCTCTAGCGCTATCCAGCACAACAGGAAAAATGTTCACCGTCGATACCTTGTTTATCGACGAGGGATTCGGTTCACTCAGCCCCAACTACCTTGACAACGTGATGGAGACACTCAACCGCCTATATGACATCGGCGGCAAGCGAGTGGGCATCATCAGCCACGTGGAGTTGCTCAAGGAACGCGTCACTACCCAGATCCAGGTCACACGCGACCCCAAGAACAACACAGTGAGCCGCATCACAGTAGTGTAACACCCACTTGTTTAACGGTTATTTTGCATGAAGCCCAGGGCTATTGCAGGATGTCCAGACCATGGATCATGCCGCTGTAGGAAACCGCATCACGGCCGCGCGGTGTAACATCAATAGTCGTCTTGCCATTCATGAACACCTCGACGTGGAACCGATAGTGGTCATCACCGTTATCTACCCTAAACGTCACATCGGCACGATCGGGCTTGGGATATTTCACCTGGTAGTCCAGAATCGGGCTTGAGAAGTTGAGCGCCTTGAATCCACTGGCACCATACCCCACATTCTGCCCCGATCCAGCATAGGGCAAATAACAAGTTACCGACGCTTCACGCATAATCATCTTCTGCCCTTGACTCACGGCGACCGTTGGCGCCGACAAGGGTCGCATCGAACCAACCATCACAACAAACTGGCGAGATTCGAGCAGATACTTTATTGCATCGGCCTGACGCTGATCAACCACTTTATTACCAGCACCACAAGCAGTGAGCAACATGAGCAAACACAAAGTCGAAACAAGTTGAATTGACCTCATCATATTGAACGATTACTTAATTAAGTTATACGATACCTCACATCATCGAGTCAAATCAAAAAACCATCTCGCCGTCAAACGATATGGCATCACGCTCTTGACCAATGACATCGATGATGGCTTTACCATTGGTAAACATATCAATGCGGTAATGGTAAACATCCTCATCATTATTCACGTCGAACTCGATCAGATAGCGGTTATTGGTCGTTTGCACGACATTATAGTTCTTGATTTGGCCCTTGAAGTTCAGCCCCTTGCTGGTGCCATAGGGGATACGGTAAGCCTCACCCACATAGGGGAGATAACTGTCCACCTCGTCGCCATTCACTTTCAGCTCATAGTTGGAACTCACATGCCGCGGCATGCCGCCGAGGGGTTTCATCCAATCCACGGCAATGGTGTAACGACTGGCATTGAGGGCATCTTGCACCTGTTGAGCCACTTGTGCCTCCTGCTCGGCCTTGGCCAATCGGTTACCCGTGCCACAAGCCGAGAGCAGCACGGCTAATGAAGCCATCAAAAAAACAACAACTTTCTTCATAGCAGCATCTTCATTAAGGGAATGATACTATCGGATGACAGCGATCTTAGACACGACAGCCTCGCCGCTGCCATTGGCCTGAGAGCACAACACGAGATACACACCCGTCTTGACGCGCTCGCCATTCTGGTCACAGCAATCCCAGGTGGCCATACCACCCGTTGACTTCAATTGACGGATTACAAATCCACTCGGATCGGCAATCTTCACCAGGGAGTTATCCATCAATCCTGTTATCGTCACATCACCCGTAAACTCGGGACGGACAGGATTGGGATAAGCATAGATGTTACTATAAGTGGGCTCGGCTGGACTACTGTCACTGAAGTACTCATACACGCCATCGGGCGTAGTCAGGTAAACCGAATTGCTGTTGGGATTGCAGCACACGCGATAGACCGTGTTAGAGGCCAGAGGACTGTTGGTCGTATTGAATTTCTTGATAATCTGGGTACCATCGGCACTGACAAGAAACAGTCCCGAGCTATGGGTGGCAATCCACTTGCGGTTAGCGCCATCAACAGCAATATCGTTGACCTGGATACCGCTCATCAGGTAGTCGGCCATTCCCGTGCCGTCATTGCGGGGCACCTTGATGTGGTTTACCCTGAAATCGTCAGAAAACGCTTGAGCGGGATTAAAGGCGACAACGCCCTCGGTGCTACCCAGCCACACCATGCCGTTCAAGTCCTCGGTCATGCACAGGATATAGAGCCAGGTGAACGGCTGTCCATCCTGATCGATCAATCGGTCATGAATCCTCTGCTGGGGACGTGACGACGATATCTCTCCATTGGAATTCCAGAAGACAATGGGCCGCTGATAATCACCATCATTAAAAATCTTGATGTCATAATTACTGTTATGCGTTGAGAGGAAGAGGGCCGTCTTGGTATATTCCGCAGTGTTCAGGCCATCAATCTCGGGAATCACCCAGTCGCTCTTGCTACTGGTGTTCTGCTTGAGTTTTGCCGCCGGTAGCACCATGACGGGCGTATTGTGGTTCAAGGCCACCTCATAGGTCTGTACGACCCACAGGTTACCATTGCGGTCGATGGTGGTGATGGGATGACAAACGACACGCTTGGCTTTACCCCTCATGGACATGGGCGTGTTGGTCGAGTCATAGACCTGTATTATTTCGTTGTTGCGGATTTTAAGCAGACCTTGACGCCAAGTGCTCAACAGATAGGTATCAGGATCACCAGGCATGAACTCGAAATCGAATGAGCCTTGACTTTTAACGTCATCGGGTAAGCCTAGACTATGAATGCCTTCGGGGGTCACATCCTCCCACTTCACACCATCGTAGGTATTGACCGACGTGGGGGTATCATCAATAAAAAAGTGGTTGGTTGCAGGAGTGGAGACATAGAGCAAGTCGCGAGACTTATTGTATGTCATCCAGAAAGGTAGCCCAAAGGACAGTGCATTGGGCAAATAGTAAGCCGCACTGCCATGCTGATGCAGGCCGTTGATGCCAGCAGCCCATAGGGTGCCGTCTCCATCAGGGTTAGCACTGCAATACTCAAGGGTATCGACAGTCACCAGGTTGTGCCCCAACTTATCGGTCTTGAAACAATGTTTCTTGGGGTTCTTGGCATCATCGGGATTTTCTACAAGAGCATTGAGCAGAAAACCGTCAACGGTGTTTTGCAACACTGTAGTTTTGCCATCCATGAGTTTATTGATCTCAAAATGAGCCTGAAGATTGTCCTCGACCGTCACAGTTACAATGCATGTCGAATCGGACAAGAAAAAGAATGAGTTGTCATTGATGGGTCGCACACGTCCACCCCCGTCAATAGAGGCCCTCTCAAACGATGACAGGTGCTCATGATACTGGCTGGCCAAACCATAATAAACAGTCGAGGGAGTCGAGAGCAATAGCATATCGGCAAGCTGGGCCACAGTCATCAAGCGCTCACCATAATTATGGGATTCGGTGACCACAAACTTATTTTCATCGATAACGACATAGCCAAAATCGGTGGCCAGATAGATTACACCAGGAGCAAAGGTCACATCGTTGATGGCCTTACTGGTCGTCATGACAGCATTTTTGACCTCGGGCATATTCACCACCGAGCCGTCGCTCAATATCACATCAATGTTAGAATTGACGTAAACCACAACCAGGTAGTCCTTCTCACTATTGTAATAGACCTGCGAGATCGACATGTCGGTCATATCATTCACACGGCTCAAAGCCTCGTTTTCCTGGTTTTCCTTATCCAAGCGGAACAAATTGCCCCCAGCAAGATAATAGACCCACTTGTGGCCCTCGGCCACAGCTGCCACTTCGTTGCCAACATAGGAGGTGTGAATCAGCCAATTACCCACTGCGTTCTGCGCACTAGCGCACAACGACATCATCACAACCAATAACAATAAAAATCTCTTTGTCATCACGATAATCTCAATGCTTGAATAACACGGTCATCACCTGATGACCATGATGGTTGTTTGAGGCGTACCCGTGGTTTGAGGTTGTTGCCCCTGTGCTGCATAGACGTTATAAACGCCTGTGGGGACACGATTTCCATCGGGGCCACTGCAGTCCCACATGGCGCTGCCAATCACGGGACCCATCTGTGCCACCACCTGTCCATTGCGGTCGGTAATGGTCACATAACTGTTAGCCATCAGTTTATCAATTTTCACCATGCCAGTGAAATCAGGTTCCACTGGGTTGGGGAAGGCATAAGTGCCATCAAAGTTGACAGCAGCGGCATTTCCGTTAGTGACATACTCGGCAAAACCGTTGTCGGTAAAGATATAGACACGGTCATGAATCGGGTCACACTCGACGCTATATACCAGATTACTGGGAATGTCACTGTTATCGACCGTGAAATGGTTGTACACCTGGGTGCCATCGGGCGAGACATAGTAAACGCCATTGTTGGTGGCAATCCACTTGGAGTTATCATGGGCCACACCCACGTCATAGACGTTATAACCGTCACACAGGTAACCTTTACCCTCCTCAGAGTTGGCCACAAAGGGGCGTGTTGCGCGGGGATACTCGTCAAACACCACATCAGGATCGAACACGAACAAGCCGCCCATATAACCAACCCAGATCAAGCCATCGTTATCCTCCTCCATGTGGAATAGATAAGACCAATCAATAAGCTGGTTCTTCTGGTTGACAAAACTACCGATGCTGGCAATCCTGTAAGGGCCAGCCATCACATCATCGCTGCCGTTATCCCAACACAAGACATGACCGACAAAGGAACTTCCAGAATAGTCGCCATCGAAATAAATCTTGTAGTTGTTCTTCTTGGAAACAATGAAACGGGAAGCCTGCATGGGCGTGGTGAATAACGAGAGCAACCCGGGGGGCTGAACCCAATTGGCCTTGGCAGGAGCCGAATTGAACTTGTCACGGGGAAGCACTGCCACCGGGCAACTGGGATAACCAAATGAATTCACCACCCAGAGGTTACCATTCTTATCAAAGGCGGGGTGTGCCTTGTAGGTGCCCATGAGTGAATTACTGGAATTATAGGTTGCGACCAGCGCATTGTTTCTCACCTTGTGTACACCATTTTGCCAGCTAGCCCTGACATAGGTGGTCGAGTCAAAGGGAGCGAACACAAACTCATAGCCTGCACCAGAAGCCGAATAGGGCGTAGCGCTCACCCACTGTGAGCCATCATAGGTGTTGATGACGTGGGGAGCCATGTTTTCGGGCCGCGTTCTGTTCTTTTGGTTCAGCGCCGACGTACCCACAAACAGCTTGTCCATAGCCGTGTTGTACTTGAGCCAATAAGGCTCATCGGTAGTGAGAGCGTTCACCTTATAGTAAGTCGCACTATTCTTGACATGCAGTCCGTTACCATCATTTATCCACACGCTGCCATCACCATTGGGGTGGGAAGTCGCAAATCCGATGGCCGACGAAGCCTTGGTTGCCGTCTTGCCCGTAGCATCAATCGTGTAATAAAACTTCTGCCCTGCAAAGTTGGCAATGAAACCTGACGGGGTCTTCTGCACCGAGGTTGGAGCGGCGGTCACCAGGCTCGTCGTCACTGGAGCACCGCCCGAGAAGTCATAGTTATAAAGTGCTGACGCACCCAACAAGAAAACCGAAGTAGCATTGATGGGGTACAATTTAGCGCCAGTGAACGAGCCGCTCTGCTTGGCATATTCATGCATTGGGTCGTTACTGCCCAGTGGGCCATAGTAGCAGCCGTCGGCAGCAAGAATCACCATTTGATTTCCTATCACGGCCACTGAACTGATATTGACATTGTTACCCAAGTCATAGTTCTTGAGCATCCTCTTGGTGGTTTCATCAATCGTGGCATAACCATATCCCACGGCCACATAGGCCAAGCCATTGGCAAACGTGATGTCATTAATGGTCTTGCCAATGAAGGATTTCAATGTGCCCGACTCAACCTTGAGGTTGCGGATATTGGTCACCATGTTCTTGAGGTTGCTCACGTTATAGACCTTGCCATCGCTATCAATGATGTCAATGTTGGTATCCAAATAGGCCACAAAAAGCAAACCGTTTTCCCAGTCATAATAAATCTGGGAAATCTGACCACCAGACAACTTGTTCTGCTGATTAAGGGCAACTGTCGTGGACGTTGTCTTGTCAAACATGAACAGCCGGTTACAGTTCACGTAGTAAATCTTATTACCAGTGTCAAACACGTTATTAATCTTGGTTGACAAGTAATAGTTATGGGTAATCCAAGTGCCCGCACTGGCGGTAGCCGCAGCCAGCAGCAGAATCATGAGGGAAAGAAGTTGTTTTTTTAACATAACAATTATGCTTGATTGATTTAGTATCATTATTATTCTAATCACTTGATGACAAGTATGGTCAATTGAGGCTGGCCTGTTGTCAACGGTTGAGCGCCCTGCGACAAGTAGATATTGTAAACACCAGTGGGCACCCTGTCCCCGTTAGCACCGCAGCAATCCCACAATGCACTGCCAGTGACAGGCCCCATCTGAGCTACCACCTGGCCATCATGGTCGGTGATCGTGACATAGGAGTCCTCCATGAGGTTGGCAATCTTCACCATTGCTGTAAAGTCGGGCTCTACAGGGTTGGGATAAGCATAAGCCTCGTCAAAGCTCAAGGCCGTGACATCACCCTCGTTGACATACTCAACAAAGCCGTTGTCGGTAAAGGCATACACCCGGTTGTGAACCGTATCACACTCAATGCTATATACCTGATTGCTGGGCAATCCGCTGTTCTGAGCCGTGAAGTGGTCAAACACCTCGGTGCCATCGGGTGAGACATGGAAGATGCCATTGTTGGTAGCAATCCACTTCTCGTTGTCACGGGTCACACCGATGTCATAAACGGTGTATCCATCACACAAGTGCCCCTTACCCTCCTTAGACTTGGTCACATAGGGGCGGGTAGCACGAGGATAATCGTCAAAGACCACATCGGGGTCAAACACAAACAAGCCCGAAGTAGTGCCTGTCCAGATCATGCCCTGGTTGTCCTCCTCAACGTGCATGGTATAGGTCCAGTCGATCTGGTTGTTGTACTGGTCAATAAAACTAGCGATACACACCACCTTGTAATTATCGGCCAGTGGGTTGTCACTGTTATTGTCCCAGCAGATGAAATGCCCATTAGTTGTAGAGTTCTGGTATTCACAGTCATTATAAATCTTCACATTATTCTTTTTGGAAATGATGAAGCGTGAACGCTGCATGAAGCCAGTATTCAACATCAACAGGCCTGATGGCTGGAACCAATCAGACGTCTTGACTGTTGCATTGAGAAATTTATTCCTGGGCAAAACCGCTACAGGGCAAGAAGAATTATTGTAGGAGCTAACCACCCACATGTTGCCATACTTATCAAAGGCAGGATGAGCTTTATAGGTGCCTACCCGTGAGTTGTTCTTGTTGTAATTGATAACCAACTGATCGTCGGTCACCTTGTGAATGCCGTTCTTCCAGCTGGCACGCACATAGGTATGGGCATCCAGGGGGTCAAAGACAAACTCGTAGGCAGCACCCGATGCAGAATAAGGGGTATTATTGCTCCACAACTCACCATCATAGGTGTTGATGACGTGAGGTGCCATATTCTCGGCCCGTGTTCTGTTGATGCCATTGAGCGCCGAAGTGGCGACATAGAGTTTATCGAGTGTGGCATTATACTTGAGCCAATAAGGCTCATCGGTTGAGAGCGCGTTGGGCTTATAATTGGCGGAGCTGCCGTTGATGTGCAGACCCTTAGAATCATTGATCCACACTTGTCCGTTACCCATGGGGTCGGACGTGGCAAACCCAGCCGTTGTAGAGGCCTGGGTAGCGATACGACCAGTAGCATCGATCGTGTAATAGAAATCCTTGCCTTCATAGTTGGCGATAAAGCCATTTTTGGCCTTCTGGACACTGGCAGGACCAGTTGTGAGCCAGTTGGTGACTGGTGCGCCAGAGGATAGATCCAGGTTATACAAAGCGTTTCCGGTCATCAGGAATGCGCTAGTCTCATCAATCGGATAGAGTCTTGAATTGGAATAGGAGCCTACCTTGCGGCTGTAGTGCGAGAATGGCTTGCTAATGCCCACCGGACCATAATAGCAATTGATGTTGGTGAGAATCAGCATGGTGTTTCCTACCACAGCCACCGAATTGATGTAAGTACTCTTTACCTCGAGGGACAAAT
>Ga0310691_10006131_pt1 | contig 12907 bp, 12 predicted proteins | sample 176DNAGHGlowgp2_FD_203887 | JGI IMG/M metagenome (GOLD analysis project Ga0310691, IMG submission 203887) | Sheep rumen microbial communities from Palmerston North, Manawatu-Wanganui, New Zealand - 1766 DNA GHGlow gp2 (v2) (version 2) | ecosystem: Host-associated > Mammals > Digestive system >... | reverse complement strand
TATCCATTTCTCTTTTCCCGTTTATGGCGCAAAGTTACGAATTTAACTTTAAAGAAACAAATATTTGTATAGTTTTTTACTTTTGAAAGTTAAAAATCATAGTAAAGTACTATATCGACAAGAACCCACTGTATGCAACGGGAGTTTACCGCCAACGGATTTTGTGATTCAAAGGGTCTTTTCTGTCACTGCTGTGACAGCCCTTTTGTAGCAGTCCTTTCATCAGGCAGCTCAAAATAATCTCCGAATCGCTTGGCGGTTCGGATTTTTCTTTTTACCTTTGTACCCGACTCTTGGAGCATCAGGGCCGAGCCATGCGTGGCAAGGCCGCTCCACAAACAAAGGGTCACGACATATAAGAAGGCGTTTACTTTGACGCTCTGTTCTTGACAATCTGGAATCTCGCAAATTTCAACAAGCTCATGAACATAGCGAGGGTAGATGCCCACATGATGTGATTTTGCACATGCCTTTCATGTTTCCACATGGGAGGAGTGTATTCATATCAGTGTGGGTTCTATGCTTGCTCGTTCTAGCTTGTTGGGCAATGCGAGAGCCTCAGATTGTGGGACGAGTAAAGAGTATAGTTCCCACATCTTTTTTGTGCCGTACCGTAATCCAATAACTGATTAGAGCCGAATCTGGGGACGAGGAGGCGAAGCGGAGATGGGCATGAAACGTTTATTTTTACTCTTTACGGTATGCGTGTTTTTTTCGGACATCGTGTACGCCTACACATGTAAGATAGATGGTATTTGTTACAACTTGAACAAGAACAACTATACTGCTACAGTAACCTATTCCGGTTATCCATACAACAATGATTATACTGGTCACTATGGCGGAGATGGCTTGAAAGACAAAGACATAGTGATTCCGTCTACTATTTCATACGAAGACGTTGAGTATACCGTGACTGCTATTGATGACTATGCTTTTTGGGATGCAGAAAGTAAAGTCTTGATGAGTTCTGTTACCATTCCGTCCACCGTGACCAGTATCGGAGTGCTGGCATTCAGTAAATGTGAAAACATTACTTCCTTTACTATGCCGAACTCTTTGACGAGTATCGGAAGCTCTGCTTTCTCTGGATGTTCTCGTCTATCGTCTATAGACATTCCCTCAAGTGTACAAAGTATTGGCGATTTTGCATTTGAGGGCACAGCATGGTATAATAGCCAACCTGACGGTTTGGTGTATGCAGGCCGTATCGCGTATAAATATAAAGGAACAATGCCTGATAATACATCTATTTCTATAGAAGAAGGAACGTTAAGTATTGCGGGTTATGCTTTTCTGAATTGCGAGGGCCTCATATCAGTAACCATTCCCAGTAGCGTGACATCCATTGGTACCAGCTCTTTTGCAAACTGTAGTAATTTGGTTTCAATGTCCGTCCCAAACAGCATCATATCTGTAGGCTACCATGCTTTCAATGGTACATCTTGGTACAATAATCTTAAAGATGGTCTTGTGTATGTGGGGAAAGTAGCCTATGGATATAAGGGGACGATGCCAGATAATACCTCTATTGTTGTCAAAGAGGGAACAACGGAAATTGTAGAAAATGCTTTCAAGGGCTGTAGCGGCTTGGTCTCAGTGACAATACCTAACAGCGTGACATCTATCGGCAGAGAAGCTTTCTATGGGTGCAGCGGTCTGACTAAAGTTACGCTCAACAATAACAATATTGTTTCAAATTATTCCTTAGCTTCCTATTATCTAAAAAACACATTTTACAATCAGGTGCAGGAATTTATAATTGGCGATGACGTGACATCCATCGGCGACAATGTTTTCGAAGGCTGCAGCAACATGACCTCCGTGACAATTCCTAACAGCGTGACAAGCATTGGTAACGAAGCTTTCAAGGGCTGCAGCGGTTTGACCTCCGTGACCATCCCCAATAGTGTGACGAGCATTGGCTATTCTGCGTTCTATGGTTGCAGTGGTCTGACCTCCGTCACCATTCCCAACTCCGTGGCAAGTATCGATGGCTGGGCTTTCTCTGGCACACGATGGTACGGAAACCAGCCTGACGGAATACTCTATCTTGACAACTGGCTGTTATGCTTTAAAGGCGAGAATCCGACTGGGGCTCTAGTAATTCCAGAAGGAACAAGAGGAGTGGCTAGTTATGCTTTACGTCGTTGCAGCGGCCTGACCTCCGTCACCATCCCTAATTCCGTGACTACAATAGGAGAGGACGCTTTTGAAGCTTGCAGTAGTCTTGCCTCCGTGACCATCCCAAACAGCGTGACATACATCGGAGAGATGGCTTTTTATAATTGTGGCAAGTTGATGGAGGTAAACGTGGAGTGGAAAATCCCGATTTCTATTTCTAAGTACGTTTTCTCCAACCGTACCAACGCCACGCTCTATGTTCCTGCAGGCTGTAAGGCAGCTTATGAGGCTGCCGACTACTGGAAGGAGTTCAAGGAGATAGTAGAACTCTCTGCCCTTACCGTTGCCGACCAGACGGCATGCCGTGGCGGACAGGTACAGCTGCCAGTAAGCATGAATAATCTGGAGCAGATAGTGGGCTTCCAGTTTGACCTTCAACTGCCAGCAGGCATTACGGTGGCTACGGATGCACATGGCAACTATGTCACCAGCCTGACGGACAGGAAGGACGACCATACGCTGTCAGTGAGTAAGGTTGGCGACAACCAATACCGCTTTGTGTCCGTTTCGATGAACAACAAACCGTTTGCAGACAATGATGATGCGCTAGTTAACGTAAAACTGAAAGTTGATAAGATCGTGACGATAGGCAGCCATACGGTGACTATAAACGGCACGGAGTTGACCACGATAGGCAAGGAGGCCATCAACGCAGCAAATGCTGTTGCTATGCTAACGGTAAAGGATGCTGAGTTAGGCGATGTCAATGGCGACATGACCATCAGTGTTACGGATGTGGTGGCCATCATCAGCCATATATTGAACGACACCCCTGCCTCCTTCATTGAGTCTGCCGCCGATGTCAACAACGACGGCCGGATTACGGTGACCGATGCCGTAGGCGTGATAGACATGATATTGAACAAACAATAATAGACAGAGAATGAACATGAAGAAAACATTGTTGATGTTGGCATGCCTGCTTACAGTGGGGCATGCGATGGCCAGCGACGTGCTGACCGTGGAGAACGTGACTGTGCCGCAGAATAGTGAGGCAGTCGTAAGCATTAACTGTGCCTTTGATACACAGTTCAAGGGCTTTCAGTTTGACGTGGTACTGGAAGGTGGCCTGACGCTGGTGCTTGACGGAGACAGCAAGCCCGTGGGCGAAATTGGCTTCGAGGGCACAGACCACTCTGTGTCCAGCTCTAAAGTAGCAGAAGGACAATACCGCTTTGTCGTAGTATCGATGAGTAACAAACAGCTGCCTACCAGTGGCACACTGCTGAAGGTACGGGTGACGGGAGCCTCAGAGAAGACCATCGGCGATAGCTTCAATGCTCATGTAAAGAATGTGGAGTTTACAACATTGGCTACCGAGGTACAGGCGTTGGCAGACGTAGATTTCACCATTACCATCGGTGAACCCGTAGAACTGCGCACCCTGCTTGACGAGACTTCGACGGTGGCACCAGTGGCCGAGACAGGGGCTAATGTCCGCGTGAACCGTACCATCAAAGCCGGACAGTGGAACACCATCTGCCTGCCGTTTGCCATGACCGCCGAACAGGTAAAGGCAGCCTTTGGCGACGATGTGCTGCTGGGCAACTTCACCAGCTGGAGCTCGGAGGAGGACGGCAGTGTCGTGGTGGGCATCAAGGTGGGATTCACCGAGGTAACGGCCATGGAGGCTAACCACCCCTATATTATTAAGGTGGGCAGCAACGTGAGCACGTTTACGGTGGACGGTGTGGACATTACGCCCGAAGCAGAACCGACGTTGCAGGTAGGGACCAAGAAGGCCGAGCGTGGATTCTTCTATGGAACGTATGTAGCTGAAACGGCTGTTCCTGAGGAGAACCTGTTCCTCAGTGGCGGCAAGTTCTGGTATTCTACGGGTGCCACGAAGATGAAGGGCTATCGTGGATACTTTGAGTTCTATGACGTGCTCGACTCATACTACGACGAGACGGCCAGTGCGCCCCGCATCACCATCGACATTGACGGTCAGGCGACGGGCGTTGGAGCAATGGATAATGGACAATGGAGAATTGACGATGGCAAGTGGTACACGCTGGATGGCCGTCAGTGCGACGGTGTGCCCACCCAGAAGGGCGTGTATATCGTAAACGGCAAGAAGATGATAATCAAATAAAGCAGGAGGAAACAGAAAATGAAACATACATATATGGCTCCCATGGTGGAGGAAGTAAGGATTAATGGTGTCGTGCTGTTAGGTGTCAGCGGCGAGGGCGGTGGCGGCGTGTTCAACGACCTCGGCGGCGGTGGCGTGGACGTGGGCGGCGTGCTTGAGCCCGATGCTCCCGCATTGCCGTCGTCTCCTGACCTTTTCTGAATGGGTGTTGGGTGTTGGGTGCTGGGTGTTGGGTGTTGCATGTCACCATCACCCATACTCAGCGCCTGGGCTGCCAGCCGCCTTTTTGCTGCTTGGTGGGCAGCTGGCGCTCTATGGCCAGAGCCTTGTCGTGGTCGCCCATGATGTGGTAGACGGTGGCCATGTGGCGCAGGTTGTCGTGGTTGTGCGGATGGCGGCGCATGGCCTCCTGAAGCAGGGCCACGACTTTCAGGGCGTTGTCTATGGTGGGTGCCTCTTTGATTTCTCGGAAGGCGGCAGTCAGCAGCCGCTGTGCCACGGCAGGCAGGGGATGGCCGTTGGTGCCTGCCACGGCGGGCGTGGCAATGCTCTGCCAGTCGGCCTCGGTCAGCGTATCCACCTTGAGCGTGGCCACGAAGTCGAGCATGCTGAATGCCTTTACCTCACGGTCGAGCATCAGGGCGTTGTAGAGCATGCTGCTGTGTGCCCTGCCGTCGTGGTCGTCGATGTTGGGCAGCACGCGCTGCAGGGCCTTGAATATCTTCAGGGCCTCGTCGTGGCGCTGCTCTTTGACGCGCTTCTTCAGGATATCATTGGCCGTCCAGAACATGCACAGCGTGGTGTACTTGCCCTGGTGGACGGCATACATGGGGCGTATGGCTTCGTAGGCCTCCTCGATGCGTCCCTGCTTGCGCAGGTCGAACACTTCCTTTACGGTCATTGTATTGGCTGCGGTGGTAAATGTTGAGGTGATGCCTGCACGGTGCGGGCATCACCTCATTCCTATGTCACGTCTTGTCTGTAAGTGGACTTACAGGTTGGGGTTAATCTTACTCCACTCGCTGATGGGGGGCACGATGTTCAGCGTGACCAGCTCGTCGCGCATCTTGCAGAGGTGCTCGTAGGAGGCGTCCAGCTTGGCGTTCTCCTCGGCAGTGCCCTGGGGCACTTCGAACTTGGCACCCTCGCTGGTCATGGTGGTCTTCATGGCCATCATGATGTGGTCGTACTTGTCGGTCTTGACGTATGTGCCCACAGGGAAGCGGAAGGGCTCGCCGCCCATGGCGGCACGTATCATCTCGACGCTGAGGTATGAGGGGCTCTGGAACGACGAGCGTCCGCGCAGCTCGATAATCTTGGCACCGCCCTTGGTGACGGCTACCTTCATGTCCTCCCACTCCTCGGCGGGGAACTCCGGTGTGCCGATGATGTCGGTCAGCTTGCGACCCTTGATGGTGACATGGCTGCCGAAGACGGCCATCTGCTCGCCGTGTCCGCCATAGGTGGCGCAACCTTCGATGTCGCACTGCATGACACCAAACTTCTTAGCCAGTGCCGACTGCAGACGTGTGGTGTCCAGGCCGGCGAGGGTAGTCACCTGTCCGGGTTTCAGTCCAGAGTAGAGCAGGGTGACCAGGCCGGTGAGGTCGGCGGGGTTGAAGATGATGACCACGTGCTTCACGTCGGGACAGTATTTCTTGATGTTCTGACCCAGCTCCTCGGCTATCTTGCAGTTGCCGGCCAGCAGGTCTTCGCGGGTCATGCCAGCCTTACGGGGAGCGCCGCCAGAAGAGATGATGTACTTGGCGTTGCGGAATGCCTCTTCGGCATTAGTGGTAGCCACGATGTTCACATTGTCGAAGCCGCTCTGGCGCATTTCCTCGGCCACACCTTCGGGCGAGAACACGTCGTAGAGACAGATTTCACTTGTCAGACCCATCATGAGTGCGGTCTGAGCCATGTTTGAACCAATCATACCGGCTGCGCCGACGATGGTCAGTTTGTCGTTAGTTAAAAATGCCATGTTGATTTAATGTTTACGTGTTTTGTTCACTATTTGTTTGCAAAGGTAGGAAAAAAAAAGTAATCGCCCAAGCCGATGACCTATATTTAAATAATATTTAATAACTTGAGCCATGTCTTTGCCACTTCTATATGGCAAAATAGGGCGGGGCGGCGCTGGGGCAGGCGGCAGGGTGACAACAGTCGGTAGCCATGTCGCAAGGAGGCATCAGGCATGCCACTTTGTCACACCCGGAAAGACAATATGGCAGACGAAAGCAGACTGGCACTCTGCTTGCCTATAGTTAGGCGAGCGCCGCAAGGCAATCAAAACATTAAACATTAAACGTCAAACAACAAACATTAAAACCATAGAATTAGGAGGTAACGATTATGATGCCAATGATGAGAAGTAACAACTGGATTCCGAGCGTGTTCAACGATTTGTTTGATACGGACTTCATGCCGAAGGTCAATGCCACGGCTCCCGCTATCAATGTGAAAGAATCGGACAAAGCCTACACCGTAGAGCTGGCTGCGCCGGGCATGAAGAAGGAAGACTTCAACGTCCACATCAACGACGAGGGAAACCTGGTCATCAAGATGGAGCAGAAGCAGGACAAGAAGGAGGAAGACAAGACCACGCGCTATCTGCGCCGCGAGTTCAGCTACAGCAAGTTTGAGCAGACGCTGATACTGCCTGACGACGTGAAGAAGGAGGACATCTCGGCCAAGGTGGAGCACGGCGTGCTGACCGTCGAACTGCCGAAGGTGGTAGAGGAGAAAGTCAAGGTGTCGCGCCAGATAGACATCTGCTAAACGTGGAAAACTTATTGATGAGGAAGGCATGCCCGCTGCGGGCATGCCTTTTTTCGTGGCCCCATGCGGTTCTCCGGAGTGCCGCCTGCAAGGCAGAACCGAAAGAAATTCGGCCGTCCGTTTGGCCTTGTGCCCGCTAATTTGTACCTTTGCACGAAAAAACAGTCAGATGGAATACATGTCACAAGAGGGCTACGACAAGCTCGTGGCCGAGCTGCACCAGATGGAAAGCGTAGACCTGCCTCAGGTTCGTGAGGCTATTGCCGAGGCCCGCGACAAGGGCGACCTCAGCGAAAACTTTGAGTATCATGCCGCCAAGCGCGAGCAGTCGCGCCTGCTGGGCCGCATACGGTTCAAGCAGCGTGTGCTGGCCAATGCCCGCGTCATCGACACGTCGCACATGGCAACGGACAGCGTAGGGCTGCTGAGCAAGGTTGAGATGTCGAACGTGGCCAACGGCCACCGCATGAGCTACACCATAGCCAGTCCGCACGAGGCGAACCTCCGCGAGGGCAAGATTTCCATCAAGTCACCCATTGCCCAGGCCCTGCTGGGCAAACGGGTGGGCGACACCGTAGTGGTACGGGTGCCGGCAGGAATGCTGAAGCTGCGCGTGGAAAGCGTCACCCGTGAGTGAGCCGCCGACGACTCAGATGGCTTCGGTGTAGCATTATTGCCTTTTGGCACAGGAAAAAGTCTGGCCAAAAGGCAATAATTGTATCAAAATGATAGAAAAACGTTAAAAACTATGGCAAACTGTTGGCGGTTTGGGATATATTGCTTATATTTGCAACCGAGACGGGGAGTCTCGCGCAAACTAACTATATTCATTACTAACTTAAAATCTGGGAGGACCGACTATGAAGACTCAAAAGATGTACAACGAAGAGGAGTACGAACTGGACAACCTGTACAACGAGGACGACCGTTACATGCGTAACGACTCAAGCATTTGGTACAATTAGCGGGCTGACGCAAAAAGTGTCCGTAAAATTTGGCCTTTTGCGCACTTATTCGTAACTTTGCGCCCTATGAGCGAGAACAGGAGTAGGGACGGCTGGAGCGAAAACGTTATCCTTGTCGACGCTGACTACGTCGACAAGGTTGCTTTTGACCTCACGGTAAATTTTGAACGTATGCTCGGTCGGCGCATCCCACCGGCCGACATGGCCCGCTGGCTGGAGTGCGTGGCACTGGACGGCGGTCTGCGACCGGCAAGTGGCGATAGCGATACGATGGCCGCCGGTGAGCATGAGCCAACAGCGGGCGGACGGACGGTGCAGGTGGTGCTGTTGCACCGCCGGCCACAGATGGACAACTTCCTGCCGGGCGACTTTGCACAGCTGGATGGTCAGGCGTTCCAGAGCCCGTTGGGCGAGTTTCTGCTCAGCAGCGTACGGGTAGAGGACCTGGTGACCATGGACGACCTGCTGGTGGACTCGCTACAGGTGCTGGTGGGCAACGGGGCGGTAAGGCGCCTTGTGGTGGTGCCCGATGCCGACCATATATATAATAAAGTGCGCAGTGTGCTCCGGCATGCTGACCCCGGCCTGCATGCCACCGTGCTGACCATGCAGCCCATGGAGGGCGGTGCCTTCCGCCAGGAGATACTTGGCTACTCGCTGCTGTCGGCGCTCGGCATCAGTGGTGAGGAAATAGAAAACATAAACAGCTAAATAGTAATCAACAGAACATGAGTAAGGTATTGATGATTGGCGCCGGAGGCGTCGCAACCGTGGCAGCGTTCAAGATAGCGCAGAACGCCGACGTGTTTACTGAGTTTATGATAGCCAGTCGCCGGAAGGAGAAGTGCGACGCTATCGTGGAGGCTATCAGGGCCAAGGGCCTGCTGACGCCCAGCACCCAGCGCCCAGTGCCCATCAACATACGGACGGCCCAGGTGGATGCCGACGACGTGGAGCAGCTCAAGGTGCTCTTCAGCGATTACAAGCCCGACCTGGTGGTCAACCTGGCACTGCCCTATCAGGACCTGACCATCATGGAGGCCTGCCTGGCCTGCGGCTGCAGCTACTTAGACACGGCCAACTATGAGCCCAAGGACGAGGCCCACTTCGAGTACTCGTGGCAGTGGGCATACCGTGAGCGATTCCGTGAGGCCGGCTTGACGGCCATCCTCGGCTGCGGCTTCGACCCGGGTGTGACCAGCATCTATACGGCCTATGCCGCCAAGCATCATTTCAAGGAGATACACTATCTGGACATTGTCGACTGCAATGCCGGCGACCACCACAAGGCGTTCGCCACCAACTTCAACCCCGAAATCAACATCCGCGAGATAACCCAGAAGGGACTCTACTGGGAGAACGGCCAGTGGGTGGAGACCGAGCCGCTGGAGATACACCAGGACCTGACCTATCCGAACATCGGACCGCGCGACAGCTACCTGCTGCACCACGAGGAGATAGAGTCGCTGGTGCTGAACTATCCGACCATTAAGCGTGCCCGCTTCTGGATGACCTTCGGTCAGCAGTATCTGAAGCATCTGGAGGTGATACAGAACATTGGCATGAGCCGCATCGACGAGGTGGAGTACGAGGCCCCGCTGGCCGATGACAGTGGCCGGACGGTGAAGGTGAAGATAGTGCCCCTGCAGTTTCTGAAGGCCGTGCTGCCCAATCCGCAGGACCTGGGCGAGAACTACGAGGGCGAGACCAGCATCGGCTGCCGCATCCGTGGCATTGGCCATGACGGCCAGGAGCACACCTATTATGTATATAACAACTGCTCGCACCGCGCCGCCTACGAGGAGACGGGCATGCAGGGCGTGTCGTACACCACGGGTGTGCCAGCCATGATTGGTGCCATGATGTTCTGCAAGGGACTGTGGAAGAAGCCTGGCGTGTTCAACGTCGAGGAGTTCGACCCCGACCCCTTCATGGAGCAGCTCAACAAGCAGGGACTGCCGTGGCACGAGATACACGACGGCGACCTGGAGCTGTAACCGGCCGGGTGGCAGCAGCAAACAGTAAAACGTAAACAGTAAAATAGTAAATTGACAAGATGGCAAAGAAAGAAGAAGGCGGAGAGCAGCTCAATCCGCAGCAGGAGAAACTGAAGGCCCTGCAGGCTGCCATGTCGAAGATAGAGAAGGACTTCGGCAAGGGCAGCATCATGAAGATGGGCGACGAGAAGATAGAAAACGTAGAGGTGATACCTACGGGCTCGATAGGCTTGAATGCCGCCCTGGGTGTCGGCGGCTATCCCCGTGGCCGCATCATTGAGATATACGGTCCGGAGTCGAGCGGCAAGACCACACTGGCTATCCATGCCATTGCTGAGGCTCAGAAGAGCGGCGGCATAGCTGCCTTTATCGATGCCGAGCATGCCTTTGACCGTTTCTATGCTCAGAAGCTGGGCGTGGACGTGGACAACCTCTATATCTCGCAGCCCGACAACGGTGAGCAGGCACTGGAGATAGCCGACCAGCTGATACGTTCGTCGGCCATCGACATCCTGGTGGTGGACTCGGTGGCTGCGCTGACGCCCAAGAAGGAGATAGAGGGCGACATGGGCGACTCGGCCGTCGGTCTGCATGCCCGTCTGATGTCGCAGGCCCTGCGCAAGCTCACAGGCACTATAGCCAAGACCAACACCACGTGCATCTTCATCAATCAGCTGCGCGAGAAGATAGGTGTCATGTTCGGCAATCCGGAGACGACCACGGGCGGCAACGCGCTGAAGTTCTACGCCTCGGTACGCTTGGACATCCGCAAGGTGACCGCCATCAAGGACGGCGACCAAGTGATAGGCAACCAGGTGCGTGTGAAGGTGGTGAAGAACAAGGTGGCTCCCCCCTTCCGCAAGGCGGAGTTCGAGATAACCTTCGGCGAGGGCATCTCGAAGGTCGGCGAGCTGGTAGACTTGGGAGTCGAGTACGACATCATCAAGAAGAGCGGCTCGTGGTTCTCGTACGAGGATGCCAAGCTGGCCCAGGGTCGTGATGCTACGAAGGCGCTGCTGAAGGACAACCCGGAGCTGTGCGAGGAGATAGAAGCTAAAATCATGCAGTCCATAGCCGACAAGGCGTAGGGTGGGGTGCATGTCGCCGGCCGTCGTGCCAGCGCGTGTAAAGCCAACGGAGGGCGTTCGCAAGGACGCCCTCCGTTGGCTTTCTTTTTGTAATCGCTAAAGCATAACCTGACGTGATAGTGACAGCTGAACACTATCTTGCGCGCAGCATTGTGGGCTTATTGCAGCGGCGTGCCGTTGCCAGCCAGACGGCGGCTGGTGGAGCGCTGGGCAGCCTTGCGGCGTGCTGTGGTCTTCGACGGCCCGTTGGCAAAAGCCTTGGCCGAGGTGACGATGTCGTCGCCGTTGAACTGTACGATGAGTATGCTGTTGGTGCGCGGATACATCCACTCGGTGACGCCGTCGCTGTTCTTGTTTTTGGTGCTGGCCTCGCCGACGGCAAGTTCCACCTCCTCCATGGTCATGCCGGGAATAACGCGACCCTCGCGGATGGCGGTACGTGTCTCAAGCGTGGTGGAACGCGCCTGGCCCTCGCCCATGCCGAAGAGGTATCCGAAGTAGTCGTCCTGGGGAGCGCCGTCGACCATGTCTTCCTGGCTGAAGGCGACATCCTTATAGTATATGCGGCGGCTCTCAGTCTCGCGGAGCGTCAGCGTGTAGTAGGGCGACGTGCCCTTGACGGGCTTTATCTCGTCGATGATGAAGCCGGTGAAGCGCGGCACCTTGACGTCGCGCACCTTGCCAGAGCCCTTGCTGCTCATGAGCGAGGGGTACTTGGTGTGGACAATCTGGTTAAGGTAGGTGTTGTAGTCCTTCGACACGGCCATCTCGGCACCCGTAAAGTCGAACGAACCCTGGAAGAGGTATTTCTCGTTGTCGACGATGAACTCGTCGTCGCGCATGCCGCTGTTGGTCTTCGACATGGCCACGTTCTGATAGAACTGGTTGCCCTCTTCGTCCTCAACGATAATCTTGACGGGGAATGCACGTGTGCCTACGCCCACGGCCACTACCTTGACGGGAATGTTCTTGGTCATTTTCACCTCGCGATAGCTGTCGCTGTCGTAGTCCACGTCCTCACGGAAATACTGCGTACGTGTCAGCAGCGTCTGGCCGGTCAGCAGCTCCTTGGCCTTGTCGACATCGCCCAGATAGGCCAGCGTGGGCACGCCCAGCTTGCCGAAGCAGTAGTCGTCGAAGGTGCCGCTGGGCAGCTCGTAGTAGTAGTTCTTGCCGTCGCCCTCGCAGGTGAAGTTGATGTGGACGCGGCCGTTGGTCATGTCCTGATGACCCTGATAGACCATTATCTGATGGCGCAGGCGGGCACTGCTCACCTCTTTGTTCGTTACGGCGTCGTGGAAGGTGTTGACCAGCAGGTCGTACTTCTCGGGTATTACCATGAAGCGCATGCCTTCCTTCCAGTCGCACATGCTGTAGTAGCGGAAGTTCTTGCCCATGAAGTCGGTGGGCTCTGCGTCCTCTTCGTGCGTTTTCTCTTTCTTGACAGCAGCCGTCCCTACGGGCTTCTTGACATTCTTGGTCTTGACGATGTAAGGACTGTCTTGAGCCGTTGCCGTCAGCATGAGCATAGCCATGCCAACCAGTAAAATCATTCTTTTCGCCATGATGTTGTCGTCAGTATTATCTATAATTTCGTGCAAAGTTACAAAGAAGTAAGGAATTTTCCAAATTTTATCGTAAATAATTTGTTGCTTGCCCATCAACGCCATACTGTATAGAGTCAACCAGCAAGTGCAAGTTTGTTGCAAAGTTAGGCAAAATGTTTGAAAAAGACCTCATTTGGGGTAAGGAAATTTAGTTTTTCCCTTGGTCTTCTGTTGATTTTTGCCTGAATTG
>Ga0310691_10006127_pt1 | contig 12911 bp, 9 predicted proteins | sample 176DNAGHGlowgp2_FD_203887 | JGI IMG/M metagenome (GOLD analysis project Ga0310691, IMG submission 203887) | Sheep rumen microbial communities from Palmerston North, Manawatu-Wanganui, New Zealand - 1766 DNA GHGlow gp2 (v2) (version 2) | ecosystem: Host-associated > Mammals > Digestive system >... | reverse complement strand
ATCTAGAGCATTGATTCCAGAAAGATGATAGTCGGTATATGGGTTATCATATTTCGCTATTTTATCAACATTAAACATCTGCCCTATGGAGAATCCGGATGCTAATACTCCTCGATTATTATCGAGTAAATCACAGACATCTCGGATGGTGAGGTCTTTCTTTATATTATCACTAAACAAACTTTCTTGTAGACTTTTCATTATTTTTTAAATTCTTTTACAATATTTTTAAGGTCTTTTATGACTTCTTTAACATTAGCATTATACTTTGACAATCTCCTGTTGTATAATGCTGTAGATAATCCCCATTCTGGTTTATCCAACTTCCCATCTTTTACTATTTTTATAAATTCATTTGAATGAAAATACTCCTCTATTTTATCAAACAAATTAACGTATTTGTCTAATGTCTCTTTAATGTTATTTGTTTTGATATCTATATGATCGGTTTTTGAGTTGGGAATAATAGAGAATCCTTCTTCTTGTATTGTTGCTCCTGGACAGAATTTTATGTCTACATAGTTCACAACAGCCCCTTTATCATACTGAGCAAAATAAATCCTCACCTCATAATCAAATGCTCTGGATAAACCATCACCATGAGATAATGGCTTATAAATGTATGACTGATTATAAGTATCCACGTAGGATATGTGACCTATAAGATTTAAATAGAAAATTCGTTGTTGCTTTTTTATACTATATGATCGCGACAAGCTATCGTATGAGTTTTCTTTTTTAAAGTCATATGATTTGATGGTATTAAGCACATAATCCTCTACATCCTCGATATTCATCGGAACGCCTTTCTGGACTAAATCAGAATCAAACAAACTTTCTTGTAGGGATTTCATATAAAAATAATACATGTTATTTATTATATTATTTCATGTCTAGTAATATAAGTTTAGAACAAGCCCTGCAGTCGTATAGGGTGATGAACACTCCAACGAAGTACTCGTGGAAGCAGCATTGGGCCCAGGAGACATTCTCCGATGATGATGCCCTGATGCTTGATCCTGACGAAAGGAAGCAGTTTAGTAAGAGATTGGAGGAGTGTCAAGCAACAATATTTCCAAACCTCTTCACGAGCACAGGAACTATTGGGTCATTGAAAGATCTGGTTAATACTGCAGTCAATCCAGAATTTAAAAATACTAAGAAAACCAACCGTCATGTTATCTATAGCACCAACACAGAAGAGAGACCTGTGGGTGAGACGGCTTTTCAACTCTGGAACGGGTTTCAAGTAATAGACTTGGATATCAAAGACGCTGCTCTTGCAAAGTCACTCAAAAAGATTATATTTGATAAACTCAAGAACTGTAACTGGTTCTTAGGAGTATGTTTGAGTTCCAGTAAGATGGGATTGCATGTATGGACGAAGATTGCGGTTCCTGAAAAAGATAATGAGGATGTTAAGAAAAAGAGATTGTTGTTTCTTACTAATTTCCGTCATAAGTATTCATTTGTGTACTTGAGTATCTTGAGTGGTGCTGAGAAACTCGGGTATACAAAAAGCGACATTCTCCGATGGATGGACCTTGCTATGTTCAAACCTCAGCAGGGAGCAATTATCGGATACGACCCCCATCCACTCATTTCATCTCATTTCTTTGAGGATTTCATATATGTGAACTTCGATAGTATAGATGATATTGGATGTCCAGAGCTCGATTGGATTACCTATCCAGATCTTAAAGAAGTATTCAAGAGGTTCGATACATTTGTGGATGATGAGAGAAATAATATTCAAGTGAGTGTTCTTGATAAACCCCTTCTTGAATTTGATACTCATAATAAGGTTCACTATAAGCACAACGAACGATGGAGGCTTGCAAATACTCTTGTGTCATTGTATGGGTTTGAACAGGGATATAAGTATCTCCGCATGATCACCAGTAACGCGGTGAAAGACAAGGAGTTACAAGCTGATTGTATTACAGCAAATAAATATAAGAAACCTGTTGATCCATGGGCCGTTGATCGACTTAATAATGTCCATGGATTTAAGATTAAATTGAATATAGAAAACGAGACCTTTGATGAGAGCGAGATATTTTCTGCAATGAACAGTATAGAAAATCCAGTTCTCATTAAGGAGAGTAAATATTATAAGGAGTTTAAAATTTCAAAAAACCAATATCTAGGCAATATAAGATATGATATTCTTGATGCCTGTGGGAGACTGACTCTACTTGAGGCTGGTCCTGGTCTGGGAAAGACTGAAATGGTGAAGATGTTGGCTAAGGAAGGAAAGAAAGTGATGCTTGTTCTCCCATTCACCAGCGTTATCAAGTCGAAAACCGAAGGAGATAAAGATTGGTATTATAGTTATGGTAATCGTGCGCCGCGTCTTGATACAGCACGTGGGCTTTCTCTTACTATCGATAAGTTCTCTCATCTTAACCTTATGGATATTAAAGCTAATGGATTTAACTATATATTCATTGATGAGAGTCACCTGATGTTTATGTCAGAGTACCGACCAGTGATGTCGAAGGTTGTAGAGATGATCAGAAATACAGAGATTCCTATCATTATGATGTCAGGAACCCCTAGTGGAGAACTTGTGTTCTTCCCGGACGCCGTACACTTGAAGGTAGTGAAGGAGGAAACCCGACAAAAAGTATTTAAAGTCAATCTAGTGGATTCCAGTCAACACCTGATGTTTCAGATGTGCAGGAACATGGCAAATGACATAGCTAATGGTAAGAGAGTACTTTTCCCTACCAATTCCGGAACCCTCTATAGTAAGCAAATCGCGGCAGCGGTGACGTATTTCCTACAACACGAGCATGCTATCTTTGATCCAGTCAAATTACAATACTATAAGAAAAGTAATGATGGCGAGGGGTTCATGGATGATGTAAACTTTAAGAAAACCATCAAAGACATTCAAGTTCTTATGTGTAGTGCATACATGAGTGTGGGAACTGATGTATTGGATAAATATAATTTTGAGATTTATTTTGCTGACCTTTTTATGCCTCAGGAACTAGACCAGTGGGCAAACCGAATCCGAAACAATGATCTTTTTATTAATTTATATGTTGCAAAGAACGATGCAGAAGGTAATTCACGTTCTCTTCATAAGTTCAAACCATTGGATTTTAAGTTGAATGATGAGGAGATAAAGAATGTTCATTCAATCCTGAGGATCTGTAATGAGATGATTGAGAGAAACCCTGTTGAATATCGTTATAATTCTCTTGTATCTTCAATTATACGCGATAATAAATTTATTGAATATAATGAACTTGATAATAAGTATTACCTCAATGAAATCGCTTATAAAGTAATTTATTTCGAAAGAAAATATAGGGAATATGTACAGCAACTCCCAGTTGTTATGAAAGGTATGCAAGCATATGGGTATGAGGTTCAGGCGAAGGATCTGAAGGAGTTTAAGATGGAGGGAATGGAGGATTTCGCTAACCTCAAAGACATGGTTAAACTCGCATACGATGATCAGCTCACTCTTAACACTACGCACATTGAAGAGTTGATGGATATTATAACAGAGGATCGATTGAATATATATAAAGAAGTTCTCCGAGGGAAGTTCAGCATTAAGAAGGGAAATGAGTGGAAAGAGGATTTGAGCAATAATAAGATGATTGTAAAGAATGTAGAGGTATTCGAAAAGGTGGTTCCCATCTTCGTATCGCTTTCCAAACAATATGAAATGGATAAGATCCGTGACATATTTGAACACTGCCGTAATAAGAATGGTACATTCAATTTTGCAGCCATCGGAAGAATCAGAACTCTTGTAAATATGGTTTATAACGATAAGAACGAAAGACTTGACTTACCAATCAAAGAATTTATGATTGAAAGTTATAGTTTTAGTGACCTAGGAGAAACTACAAAGAGTGACTATCTTAACTTTCTTAGATCATTCTCTATCAAATACGCTAACAGAGTGAGCACCGATGTCATCAAAGTCAACCTCGCGACGATGACGATGGACGATATGGTTAAGAAGTTTGATCAGATATTTAAATGTCTTGTCAAGTGTGGAAGACCAAATCGTCAAGGTAAGTTCACAATGGAGAGAGTGGAACTCCTTTGGCCAGAGAGAACAAGTGTAGAGGAGACAATCGGAGAGATGGTTGATAATTCATTCCTTGGAGAGTTCCTGGGAGGTAAATAATGGATAAATGTATGAATGTAATTATTACAATACCCAAAAAGATTAAATGGGAAGACTACAAAAAAGAACTAGAGGCTGTTGCAGACGGGTCTCAGATGATGCTATTCAAAGTTCCATTTAAACCCAAACACGATCTCATCGGTGGACGGTGCTATGTGTGTTATAATGGATGTATTCAAGGTTGGATGAAAGTTGTTGATGTTATATACAGTGATGGATTCACTTGCTCCATAACCGGGACTGCTTGGCCGGAAGGATGGTACATATGTCGATCTGGGAAGTTTCATCTGATGGAAGACATGATTCTCATGAAAGGATTCAGAGGAATACGATATACTGAGATGTGATATATCATTTAAAACACAACATACTAGACATAAATATATGATATATCATCAAAAAAGGAACCCGCGAGGGTTCCTTTTTATATATCAACTTCTTGTTGTTTAAGTTCAGTTTGAATGAGTCCTTCGTTGTTTAGATGTTCAAGTAAGTCTTTTTTCTTTACACCAGCCTTCTTCAATACATCTTCACTCCACCAACAATATTCTTTCCAGTTATCAAGATCGTGTTTTGCTGCAACCTCTTTAATAGCTTTTTTCATTGACCAATATTGAGTGTCTGGATCGTCAAGAGCTTTGTCTTTGTTGTATTTAAGAAGAAGATCAAGTGTAGTGAAACAGAGTCCTGATTTGTCTTCACTATATGATTTATACCAATCACCTTTCTGTTTGAAATCCTTCTTTTCAACATCATCTTCGTATTCAGGTAAAAATGTATCTTCGATCCATTTTTTATATGTTCCTACGAGTTTGGAATCAACATCATCTTCGCCGAGTCTCTTAAATGAACTACCTGCAGGCCTCATGTAATCTATTGTTTCATACCCATTCTCTTTAAGCCATTTATTGAGTTCATCTTTAGCACTTTTATCTTTGACATGTTCATCACCATCCCATGCGAGTTTCCTAAATTCATCGAGTTTCTTCTTATCTTCTGAATTTAAGTGTTTCGCAAGTTCTCTTTCAAAACACTGGAATGTGTATGGAAGACCCATTGTACGAGAAATAAGCAATCCATTACTGCCATTGAACTTACTCAAATTTTTACGTTTATTCTCCGAATGGAAATGCGAATCTGTTACGATATGCAGCCAGTTCTTTGCACCATCAGTTCCTTCTTTATAGATGTCATCAAAGAGCTTCTGAGTATGTGGATGTTGCATGACTACAATCACATGTTTGTATCCCATCTTTTTCACATAATGAAGAAAACGAGATGCGTTTACCTTACAATACTTATCCGCGATATCATCATTTTCTGCAAAGTGGTCCCATTCATCGAACCTCGCAGGATAGAAATGGCTGTATTCCATTGGGATCACACCAGGGTTAGACATACAAGCAAAGTCTGTCCAAAGTGCATACTTCTGCCACGTGTTACGAAAGAGGGCTTTGTATGAATACGGTTTGATATTAGAACATTCAAAGATGGTAAGGATGTCTCGCTTACGTTTGAAGTCCTTAAGAATAAACTGTGCAAGAGTCCAATAGTCTGGGTGGAGAAGTTGGAACTCAGTTTCTCCGTTCAATCCATCAAGATCCCAATCCTTTCTGTGAATAATTTCATCTTTATCAGGAAGAATGGGAGCACTAGTATCTTTAGCATAACGAATAAGACCCGGTCGCGGATCAGACGCTGATATATTATACTTTTTAATCAACGCAGGATGACGTTTACGATTAGCACCCCAATTGAAGCGATATTTACCTATCTTATAATATATGGCGTTGTCGGAAACAGGGTTTGATGACTCTGTAATCAAATCAAGATATTCATATAATGTAATCATGCCTAAATAATCAGAAAAATGTGTATAGATTATAAATGTATAAATGAATATATTCACTTAAAGATATGTTAACATATGAAGAAAAACTTACAAATTTTATTGACAAAAACACAGATTTAATAGATAAATACGATAATTTAGAATGCTGTCCCGTCCCACTTGAAGACTCTATAGCAAGTATAGAAGATGGGATGATGGTGATGCAAAAAGCAAATAAATTTTCCAATTTCGACACTATTCTCAAGTCGGCACTTCATGTGGCGATACGCGAGAATATTTCCATTGAGGATGCTTTTGATATCATGAAGGAGGCCCCTGGTGAGTGGATTCCAGAAAATTCTATTCAGCAATATTTCAAAGAGATTAATCATATCTATACAAAGAACAATAATGACTTCGACATTGAGTACTGTCCTGAGAATCGTGATAAACTTATTTCCATGAATCTCAAGACGGTTATTAGTATAGCCAAGGGATTTCAGGGACTGGGATTGGATCTGCAAGATCTCATTAGTGCTGGTAACCTGGGGTTGGTGATTAGCTGGGATAAATACAACCCAAAGAAGTCCACTCTTCACGACGACGTTCGTGCTGCGATAGAAACTCTTCCGGAGACATTTACATATAAAGAACTAGAAAATGTTGTAAATGAATTCTTTACATATGGTGATGTAAAGAATAAGTTCATGTATAAATTTAACAAACCGGAAACATTTAACAAGACAGATGTGTTGAAGTGGGTTGACAAGAACATTCAAAATGCTAAGTTCAGTAGTGTGGCGAGTATGTGGATAAGGGCTTATATAATGATAGAGCTCGATAACTATAGTAGACTCGTCAAGAAACCAAAAGCTGACATCAAGCGTGAAAAAGAGGAGACTGGTAGTTATAAAAAGGAAATCACAGTAGACATTGACGCTCCTGTGAAATCCGATTCTGACACCACGGTAGGAGATCTTCTTATGATCGAAGACGAGACACGGACAGATCTGGATATTAATGAAGCATATTATACATTCAAAGATTCTCTCAAATTGCTATTAGATGGAGTTAAAACAAGAGACCGAGTGATATTCTTAAAAAAATTTGGCATAGGACTCCCTCGACCTATGACTCCTCGAGAAATTTCAGATCAGGAAGGGTTAAGCATAGCTCGCATTAGTCAGATTCTTCAGGAAACTATAAATCGAATGAAACTCAATGCACAGAAGTATGAAGTTGATCCGGATACCTTATTTGATGCAGTAAGAAAAATAAATTAACTATTTCAAATATATTATTACATGCAAAAACTTATTGGTATACGAGGGCATAGAGGAGCTGGTAAGGAAAGTGTTGCTTACTTGCTTGCATGTACTTTTGATTTTATGAACAAAAGAACAACACAGAGTTATACAGAAGATGAATTTAAAAAAGAATTCAACATTATGTATAACGATAGTGTTAAAAAACTCATAGATAATAAAGATGAAGCATTAAGAACCACTAATTTTACTTATATCTATTTAGATGCATTTGGTGATGCTCCTAAGGCAATGGTTCAACAGTTACTTGGATGTGACTTTAAGTATCTCCAGGAAGAGTATTGGAAGGACCACGCTGTGGTTGACTTGAGGACATTCACTATTGAAGAAGTTGATGAACTCCCCGAAGGACTCATGGATCCTTCCCTTATGATGTCTTACTGTCCTTCTTTCCTTGAGAGATGTGATGACCCTTGTAAAATGTCTTTTCGTGATTTCATTCTTTATTTTGGGCAAACTGTAATGCAAAAATATTTTGGGCAAGATGTGTGGGTGAAAAGCACTGCGATGAACGACCGAATGAACGAAGAATATTTCGAAGAAGGGATACGTATATATACTGATGTTAAAGCCCCTACAGAACTTTCATATCTTATTGATAAGCACGCAGTTATAATTAATGTTGAGAGACATGGATATAAGAAAAAGGGTGGATTGGATTTATTAAAAGATGATAATAGGTGGGATTATAATGTGCAAATTAAAGGTAATGATTTGATGTCTATCAAAGATGATATTAAAAGAATAGCGGAATATATATTATATGGAAAAGGAAAAGAAAATAGTTAAATTCAAGAAACTTGTTCCAGAGGCAATCATCCCTACATATGCTCACGACGGTGATATCGGTATGGATGTGTTTGCTGTGAGGGTTGAATATGATCAAGAGAATGATGCATATATCTATCATACGGGGCTCGCATGTGAGACTGTTGGACACATGGGGTTACTTGGTATGATGAAATCGAGTATTTATAGACACGGACATGCATTTCTTGTTAATGGTGTTGGTCTGATTGATAGCGATCAGTTCCGTGGAGAAATATGTTATATATATAAAAACCGTACGGGGCTGAGACAAAGAGCAATTAATAGTGCTTGTAGTGTATGGGTTCGGAAGGGATGGTTTGATAAGTTATTTGATAAATTTGATAAAGAAGTAGATTACTGGATGCAATTATATTCAGAAAGCGCTCTTGCTTTTGCTCCATATAGCGTAGGGGAGTCTATAGGGCAACTTGTTCCACTTACATTTGATACAGTAGAGATCGAAGAGACAGATGAATTATCAAAGACCGAAAGAGGAGAAGGTGGATTTGGATCGACTGCCGCTTCGAAGAAAAAGAGTCCTCATAAAAAAATCAAAAACTCCCTAAAGATTGATTGATGATTTAGTATTTATATAATGTAAGAGCAAATGGAGGTTCCTATTTAAAATGTTTTGGGTTAAGTTATTACCTTCCGCTCTACTTATAAGACTATGATAGATAGCAAAAGAGGTTCCTATTTTCTGGTGAAATTAGTTATTTTGTAATTACTTCTCGCTATCTTTTTTTATACATTAAACATAACAGTAAACAATATGATGAATCCAATTCTTATTAAGGCGTTTGGAGTTTGCACGACCGAAAGCAAGCAGCTCAACAACAAGGAATACATTTTTAACGAGGCGGCAAAAAGAGGTTTCCTCGTACCATCCGAACTCATCAATGAAGACGTGGTGAGGTTTATCGAATCCGAGACTGTCGATTATAACTCCACGTTCTACAAGAATTGGGAACAGATGAAGTCCAAGTCGCGCCTCGAGCAGTTCTTCGACCAGGTACTCCACTATATGACCACTTACGGAACTGGTTTCCAGAGTGATTATGTATACACCTGCAATGACGGAGACCGGAGTGAAGTCCCGGATCTTAAGGTCTACAAGGTCATCGAGGTGGCAACCGTACAGAGCGTAGTACTTCGCTGCATTAACATGCTCACCAGTGGCATTGCTATGTCAAACGATATGGTTGCGGCTACTGTAGACTATATCTGCAGTCACCGCAGCGAGATCCCTGCAGACTTCGAGGTATCTGATATTCAGAACCGTGAGGCAATGATTCAGATCTGCGATCGTTTGAATATTCATCCTCACCGTGGCGTGGATCTTGTGAGATGGATGGTTTATAAGACCACGGGCAACGCACTCCTTATCAAGGATCGCAAGACCATTGAGACCATCCGCTCTCAGGCCGGAGTTATTAACTTCGGAGTATTTAGTCAGAAGGATCTTGTTGAACTCTCCAAGGTGTTCTTCCGCTTCAAGCCTATCCTGCTTGCGTTCAAGGCTAACTCCTGGAACAAGAAGGCAATCAACGATATCCGCAGGATGGCAGATAAGAACCATGTCCCGATGAAGGAAGGATTTTGGCAGACGGTGCTTGGTGAGAAGAAGGATTACGACGAGATCAGAGTCAAGGCAATTGAGCTCAACAGCTTCAAGATCATCTCTCTTATCCAGACGATCAATGAACGTTTTACACTTGCAATTGATGGTGGTAAGAACGCTTACTTTATCCGTAATGGTAAGGCTTGGGTGAATAGGGATGGAGAAAAGGTCAGTTTCGATATTAAGTATCTGACTGATGTTCGCGATATCCTTTATAAGACTCTCACTCAGAGACTCGCTGCTAAGGCAGGAGTGGTGAAGTTCCCTGCAAATATCAATCTTGCTTGCCCGGTGTCTGAAAAGAAATTCGCTGGAAACCTTCCGTACGGATCGGCATACACGCTTTCCGATCACAACTACTTCGGTATTTACTGGAGGGAGAGTGATGGAACTAGAGATTTCGATCTTTCTTTCTGTGACGCTGATGGCAATAAGATTGGTTGGAACGCTGCATACAGGAGCGGAGAAGACATTCTCTTTAGCGGAGATATGACTAGTGCTCGTCCTCATGCTACAGAGATTCTTTATTTCAGGGGTGGAGTGAAGAGCGAGGGCATTCTTTGGAATAACCGATACTCTGGCCAGGAAGGCAGTCGTTTCCGTTACTTCCTCGGAAGACAGCACATCAATGATTTCAGGTCTAACTATATGGTGGATCCAAACACCATTGAGTTCGAAGAGTGGACCACTTCTGAGAGGATTCAGGAAATGCTGGGTGTTGTAATGGATGGTAAGATCTATCCTTGTAAGTTTGGATTCGGACAGGGGATTGTCTCTGGTGGGTTCAGCAGCGTGGATAAGTTTGAGATGATGAAGAGGAAGCTCAATGCAGTGGTCGATCTCAAGAAACTCCTTCTTGATGCTGGATTCCAGGAGTGGAAGGAAGGGATGACTAAGATTGATGAAGAGACTGGGAAGGAAGTACCAGTAGTTCCTGACTATGACTTCACCACTCTCGACAAGGACACTCTCATTAATCTCTTCCAGGAGTAAGATAATCCGATATTGGAACAGGAGATCCTATACAGGGTCTCCTTTTATTATTTATATAACTTAATGTTTTAATATGAAAAATAGAGTCGATTATAGTAATATTTCTTGTGTGGAACAGTTAAATGAAGAGTTTAATCTTACTCCTGCTACTCTTGTGGAGAAAAAGGATGAACTTAAAAAACTCGAAGATAAAGACAAGGAATCTCATGATGAAAAAAACGAAGCTGATAAAGTAGTTAACCCAGATAAATTTAATGTTGTCTACGCCGATCAAAGCACAAAAGAATTAAAAAATATTTTTAAACATATTATAGTGTTTACTAATGATCGCGATCCAAAAAACAATAAGACTCTAAAAAATATTATTGAGGCTATAGACGATCTTAAAAAGAAACACGCAGATATTGTCCCTGAACTTCATGTGTTCGTCGCGGCGGATATGGTTGCTGACGACAGGGAAGAAGTGATCGAGTTGACAGATGGTGATGAGAAGATGACCATCAAGAACGAATCTAATCTTGATACTCTCGTGTTCAGTCGCTTGGGGGTGCAAGGAGAGGACCAATGTGAGCATATTGTTAAACTTCTCCAGGATCGTGGATTCCTTGTGCTCAATCCAGTGCAGTATGCTGCTCTCGCGAGCGATAAGTATGATACTGCATGCTTACTCGAGAAGGGTGAGGTTCCTCAGCCACGATTCTGTTTGATGACAAAAGATATTCTCTATGATGAAAAGGTATTCAACGAGAGTATGAAACAAGTCTATCCTGAGTGGTCAGAAAAAGACACTGATAAAAACGAACAATTACAGTTTGTAATGAAGATTCTTGACGGACATGGTGGAACTGGCGTGAGTCTTTTGGATGGTAAGAGAATCATCGCTGTGCTTCAAACAATATTCGCTATCGATCCAGAGAGGAGACTTATTCTTCAAAAGAAAGAAGAAGCGGACGGAGGAGATATTCGTGTGCATGTTCTTACTCTTAGAAACAAACAGGTCATCCTTGCTTGTATGAAGAGGGTAAAGATTAGTGGAGACTTTAGAAGTAACGTAAGTCTGGGTGCAACTGCTGAGCCAGTCAAACTCACCCCAGAACAGGAACAGATCGCTCTCAAAACTGCTCAACTCAGTCATCTCCCTTGGTGTGCTGTAGACATAATGCCTCTTGTGAAAGGGAGCAATAAAGAACTGGGAGATAATGTTGTGTTGGAAATAAACGCCAGTCCCGGAACTGATGGGATTAGTGATGTGATAAAAGAAAACTTCATCAGTATCCTTCTTAACGAGCTCGATGACCCAAGTGAGTTTATGCTTCAGGATAAAACTGCAGGGTTTATAGAAAGCGTGAATATTAAATTCGAGGACGGAATAGAGAAAACATTCCTTGCAAAACTAGACACAGGTAACAGTACATTCGCATCTACTCTCGAGGTAGGAGAATTTACCGAATCTGATGGTAAGGTGACATTCAAGGTAGATGGTAAGGAAATGACATTTGATAAGGTCAGAGACATTAACGCAGTTGCTGGCGAGAATACTTACAAGAGACCGGTTATTCAAGTTCGTGAGTTGACTCTTGGTTTGAGAAAAATCAAAAGTCCTTATATTGCAATCGTTAAGAGTCGCGAAAAGAAAACCACTAATATGCTTCTTAACAGAGACACACTGGCAAAACTTGGATATGTCGTTCATCCAAACAACGGACATATGTTAACAGACGAGATGCAGAAAGTAAAGATTATTTAATCATGAAAAGCTTACAAGAAAGTCTATTTGACTCGGATTTGGTATCTAAAGATATAATGTATCATCCTCGTACAAAGGATGAATTGATTGATTGTATTAAAGAACAACTCGAATTACAAGGTCCGGATGCTAATCTTAATGTTATTGATGTTAGTAAGATAACTGATATGAATAGTTTATTCAATGTCTTTAAACGTAATATTAAAAATATTGATGTTTCTAAATGGGATGTGAGTAACGTTAATAATATGACCGCCATGTTTTATGAATGTGAAAACTTTAATTCTGATCTTTCTAAATGGAATGTATCTAATGTAAAGGATATAAATTCTATGTTTTATGGATGTGAAAACTTTAATTCCGATTTAAGTAAATGGAATGTGAAAAATGTTAAAGATATAGGTTATATGTTTAAAAGATGCAAG
>Ga0310691_10006126_pt1 | contig 12914 bp, 7 predicted proteins | sample 176DNAGHGlowgp2_FD_203887 | JGI IMG/M metagenome (GOLD analysis project Ga0310691, IMG submission 203887) | Sheep rumen microbial communities from Palmerston North, Manawatu-Wanganui, New Zealand - 1766 DNA GHGlow gp2 (v2) (version 2) | ecosystem: Host-associated > Mammals > Digestive system >... | reverse complement strand
TGAACCATTGAATACTAATTAAAATTCTTCCAGTTAGTTTTTGGTTCTTTTCCTAAAAAGAACGAACGTCATTTTTGAACACTTTTTTTGACGTGGAAAAAAGTGTTGCTTTTGCTACTTTTGTAAAAAGTAGTTATCTGTTTGTAAATAAGTTTTTTAAATCTTTAAGTAAAGGCGCTTCACCGATTGAGAAGGTATATCCAATCTTAGATTGGTCGTCTTTACGAATGTAAAGACATCCTAAGGTCCAGGACTTAGTCCTGGTTGCTTACTTTTAAAGTAACTTTTGGCAGATAGTCAAAACAAGAATATATAACTAAGTTAATACATAATGTATTTTAATAGATAATGTATTAAGGCGGTTCGCCGATTGAGAACATAGATCCAAACTTAGTTTGGTCGTTTCTACGAATGTAGAAACATCCTATTGCTTACTTTTCAAGTAAGCCATGAGTTCAGTGTTGAGTTGAGTTTTATTTTCTATAAATTTGGAGTATTTATCAATATTGTTTTTTAGAGGGAATATCAATTCAAAATGTCCACTATAACGTTCTAATTCTTTTTTACATTCTTTTAAATTTTCTTCTAAAGAACATATTCTATTATTTTTCTTCATACTTTTTCTGTTGTATTTTCTTATTCCAATAACATTTAATAAATCACATATTACATTATTATATATTTTTTTACTTACTTCTGTTGACATAGCAAGACCAGGTTTTAAATTAAACTCTATCAAATAAGGGTTAAAATCTTTATCTAAAATAATATCAACTCCAAAAAGCTCAAATATATTTTTACAACTAGGTAATTTGTATTTTTGTAATTCTTTAACAGATGAATCATAATTACTAAGAATAGCTTTAATAATATAATCTTTTATTTTTGTAATTATAGTGTTATAATCTATTTTTTTCTCTTCACAATATTTTTTAAATGAACTTAATGATGATGATGACTCTTTTAAATTATTAAAATCACTGTTTCTAATATAATTAGGATTTTTTTCATTTATAGACACATTGGTAAGATGAATATAATTGTTATTTAAACTTTTAACATCTTCAGAATATTTTTCAGTTGCAAATCTAATAATACCATCATCATATAAATATATCATCAAAGGATCATAACTAGTTATTAAACACATTATCCTTATATCATATTTCTTATCATTTATTGTACTTGACTCAATATATCTAGATACTATAACATCACCATTTTTAGATACTTTTTTAATTTTTTTTATAATATTTTTTTGTGGCTCATTAATATCTTTACCACTTTTATCCTTGCTATTTTTTTTATTATTCTTATTTTTTTTATTATTTGATTTTTTATTGTTGTTTATATTGTTTTTTTCATCATTTTTAACCTCACTTACTATTTCTTCAATAACTTCTACATTTTCTATTATATCATTAATATCACTAACTACTTTTATATCTCTTCCTCTAGATAAATTTTGAGGTTTTACTATCCATAGATTACGTTCATTGTTATCTTTACTTTTATTATAAGCCTTTTCAAAATCAGCAATTTGATCTGGTAATATATATGATTCTACCATGTAATTATAATCTTCAGAATACTTTTTTTTCATCTTTAAGAAGTTAGAATATAAATTTTTTTTATTAAATAAATAACTTGTATTTGGAAATCTACAATACTTTTGTCTAAAATTTATTTTACTTAAAAATGTATCTAAATCTTTATCATATAAATATTTATATATGAAATTTGCATGATAAATATCACTTGTTTTATAAAATTTGTTCTTAGTCAGTATTGATAAAAATTTTTCATTAGTAGTACTACAAAACAAATACTCATCATAATCTTCTACAATTAATTCTCTTTTATAATCGTCATCATAAATTTTACCAGGTATATTATCATCTATTGAAAAGTAAATAGTACTATCTTTTTTAACATATAAATGTTGTCTTCTAGACTTATTATAATTTACATCAGCATTAATTTTTTTACTAAGTGTTTCTTCATTATTACCAAATTTTTTTTCTAAATATTTAAGTACTTTCTTTTCATTTTTATTAAAATAAACTACAAAACCTACTATTGACAATATAAACAATAAAGTTAATAATATATATATTATCTTTTTTTTAGACATAAAATAATTTGCGGAGCAGAAGGGATTCGAACCCTTGATACCTATAATTAGATATAAATGCTTTCCAGGCATTCTCCTTAAACCACTCGGACACCACTCCTAATAAGGTTTCTTAAATATTAGATAATTTATTTTATAATAAAATATCAATAAATATTTAAATATTATTTTAAATTTTAAAATCTAAAAATAAAAAGACTTTTTAAATTTATCTAATATTAAAATTTTTACATTTTCATCAAATCTATTTCCTTTTGTTCTACTAATTTATCTATATTTTTAATATATAAATCAGTTTTATTTTGAATATTTTCATCTATTCGTTTTATCTCATCTTCAGAAATACCATTTTTTTTAAGATCTTTTGTTTTATCTTTAAAATTTTTCCTAATATTTCTTATTGATATCTTTGCTTTTTCACCTTCACCTTTAACTATTTTTACTAATTCTTTTCTTCTTTCTTCTGTTATTGGTGGAAAATATATCTTAACAACTTCACCATCATCTTGAGGATTTAACCCTAATTTTTTATCAACAATAGCTGTTACAATATCTTTAACAAACTTTTTTTCATAAGGTTTTATCGTTACAGTCTTAATATCGACAACATTTATTAAAGCTAATTGTGAAATAGGAGTAAGGTTACCATAATAAAATACTTTAATATCTTCCAATATTGAAGGATCTGCTTTTCCTACCTTAAACTTATTAACTTCACTTTTTGCAAATTCAAGTACTTTATTCATCTCGCTTTCAATATTACCAATAATATCTTCCTCCATATTTCTACGCTATAACTTATATCTTTTTTTTCACAAAATTTTTATATTTTTTTTTTCCAGGACTTAGTCCTGGACCTTAGGATGTTTCTACATACGTAGAAACGAATACATAATATTTTTTAATATATAATAATATCTTTGTGATACTTTCTATAATGTATTTTAATAGATAATGTGGTTACTTTAAATATATTTATAAAAAAATAAAATAAGAATTTTTATTAATACTTTTTGAATTACTACAATAATAAAACATATTGTAAACTAAAACAAAATCTTTATATTTATATAGTTAAATTTATATATGTTTATGAATTATATAAATTTTAATAATGTAAAATTTAATGTTTTAAAATTTTTCACAATATATTTTTTAATATTATTTTGTAAAATTTTTTACTTTATGTGTTTTATTACTTAAAACATCTTTTTGTATTATATTATACTTATTATATTGTATTATATTATATCTTTTTTTTTTTAATATTTACAAATTCATCAAATTCATTTTTATTATTTGTTTTTACATTACTTTCTTTACCATTTCTTTGTGTTTTTCTATTAATAAAAAAATGTCTATTTCTATTATCTATTGTATATTTAAAAAGATTTAATCCATCTAGAAAATTTATTTGACTTAAGTCTAGTTTAAATATATTTTTAGCACTTATAAAATTTATAAAAAAAGATAATGTCTTATTTCTATCTATATCTCTCAAAAAATGACGAATTGGATATTTTTTATTTAAAGTATCAATATAAAGTTTTATTATATTTCTTATTCTTTTATCAAAAATATCTATTCCTGCTTCTTGTAAACAATTACATCCTTCAATAACATATTGATTAAGAGAATTTATTTGATTATCTTTTACATTATTTATATTTCCAATATTTAAAATACAGTCTTCATAATTATTTTTAAATAAAGGATTACCTTTTGAATCAAATAAACGATTATTGTAAAAATCAGATGGATAATCATCTTCTAAATTAAGTATATTATTTTCTTCGTTATCTAACTCTTTATTTTCTATATTATTTTCTTTTTTATTTTCCATATTTTCTATTTGTTTAATTATATAATGAATAATTTGAGTATTTTTTTCATTTAGATTTTCATAAAGTTCACTAATATTATCATATGAAAAAATATCTATAAGATTTATAACATCTAACATTATACATAAATATATTTTTTTTTCATTAGTTAATTTTTCTCTATTACTTACATAATAAGATACAATATCTTCTTTAATAATTAGATCAATATATTGATGAACATCAAATAAAGATAGTTTTTTTAAATTTTTATAATTTAATGTTGTACAAATTTTGTCTAATATTTCATCAATATGTTCGTTATAAATTTTAGTAAAAGATATTATAACTCTTACTCGAAGTGGCATATTTGCTGGGAAATTATTTCTAAATTTATTTCTATTATTTAAAAAATCACCATGTTTTGGGCTATAAGGAGCTGAATTAATAAGATAAAATAATTTAGGACTATGATACATAATTGTCATATATGTATTATAAAGTTTTGTTTTTAATTCATCTTTATATTTTTTAATAAATTCTTCTTTTGGATCTACACATAATCCACTAAAATTTTCTTTAAAAATTTTATTAAAATCAACTTTATCATCTTCATTTTGAGGTTTATTACCATAAAATATATCGTGTTTTTCTAAAATTTTAAGCACACCTTTATCTTTACATATATTATTGTTTATTTCATCAGATTCTTTACGAAATTTTGAATAATTTTCTATTTTATCTTCTAAATAATAATGTGTAATATCTTTAGAATTTATAATGTTATTATTATTTATATTCTCCATACAAAAATTATTGTAAGAAGTTAATGTTGTATTAGAAATAAATAAAAAATTTCTAATCTTATTTTTCGAAACTAAATAATTAAATATATCCATAAGTTATATTTGTTTTTCTTTTTAAAAACTTTTTACATATTTTTTTTTTATTAATTTAATTTTTAAAAAAATATTTTAAATATTTTGTCTATAAATTTTTTTATTCATTTTTATTTATTAAACAAGATTTTTATAAAAATTTTATTATTAATAAAAAAATAAGATAAAATTTAGATTTATAATCATAAATAAAAAAAAATAAAAATCTTTTTAAATATAAAAAAAATAAAAAATTTTCTTCGGTATATTTAAACTAAAATTTATTATATTCATTTTCCAAACCAACCTACTTAAAAAGTAGGCAACTAGATGTTTCTACATTCGTAGAAACGACCAACGTGACGTTGAACTTACTTTGAAAGTAAGCAACAGGATGTATTTACATTCGTAAATACGAATACATAGTGTATTTTTAATAGATAATATATTAAATTAATTATATATTCTTTGTTTCGACTATCTGTCGAAAGTTACTTTAAAAGTAACCAAATAATAAATGTTGGATCAAACGTTACGTTGGTTTTGTCAAACTTTTTATAAAAAGTTTGTGAGGCGTTTGAGAGTGTATCTTTGTTACTTTTTTAGAAAGTAGAGTCAATTTTTTCAAATAATAGTTCGATATTATTGTTTATAGTTATAAAATCGATATTATTTTTTAATGCATCATTCCATTTATAATTTGAAATATTTAATATTTTATGTAGTTTTTTAGAAGTAAAAGGTAAGAAAGGTTCACAAACTATAGATAATTTATAGACGATAACTAAAGATAAATATAATATTTCTTCAACTCTATTTTTGTCATTTTTAAATATTTTCCAAGGTTCATTGTCTGTGATATATTTATTACCGATTCTAGATATTTCCATTAAATTATTAATTGCATCCTTAAAATGATAATTTTCTATATTTTTACTAATCTCTAATATTAAATTATTTATTGATGTTAATATTTCTTTATCTTTATTATTAAAATCAGTTATTTTTGACAAATTTCCATTAAAATATTTATTTATCATCACTAAAGTTCTATTAACAAAATTACCAAAAGTAGCTACTAATTCATTATTATTTCTATTTTTAAAATCAGTCCATGTGAAATCAGAATCTTTGTTTTCAGGCATATTTACTGTTAAAACATACCTTAAAACATCTTGTTTATCTTTATATTGCTGAAGATAATCATGTAGCCAAACTGCATGATTTCGTGATGTAGATATCTTATCACCTTCTAAATTCATAAATTCATTAGCTGGAATATTATCTGGTAGAATATATCCTCCATGCATTTTTAACATCACAGGAAATATTAAACAATGAAAAACAATATTATCTTTACCAATAAAATGTATCAATTTAGTATTTTTATCACACCAATAATCCTTATATTTTTCACCTAAAAGCTCTTTTGTAAAACTAATATAACCTATTGGAGCATCAAACCAAACATAAAGTACTTTACCTTCTGTATTTTCTAAAGGTAATTTAACCCCCCAATCGAGATCTCTAGTTACCGGTCTTTCTAATAAACCTTCATCTAACCAAGATTTACATTGTCCATAAACATTATTTTTCCATTCTTTATGATCTTCTAATATCCATTTTTTTAACCATTCTTGATATTTTTCTAATGGTAGATACCAATGTTTCGTCTTCTTTAAAACAGGTTTGTTTTTACTTAGATACGAATAAGGATCTATTAATTCATTAGGTGTAAGAGTTATTCCACATTTTTCACATTGATCTCCATAAGCATCTTCATAACCACATTTAGGACATTTACCTCTAATATATCTATCTGCTAAAAATTGTTTTGCTTCTTCATCATAATATTGTTCAGATTCTTTACAAGTCAAAAGTCCTTCATCGTATAGTTTTTTAAAGAATTCAGAAGCCATCTTTTTATGATTTTCACTTGATGTTCTAGAAAATATATCAAAATTTATTCCAAAATTTTCTAAATCTTCTTTATTCAACTTATGATATTTATCAACAAATTCTTGTGTAGTAATACCTTCTTGACGTGCTTTTATAGTAACTGGAATACCATGTTCATCAGAACCAGATATAAATATAACATCTTCACCTTTTAATCTTAAATATCTTACAAAAATATCTGCAGGAAGAAAATTTCCAGCTATATGACCTATATGTATTGGACCATTAGTATAAGGTAAAGCAGCTGTTACTAAATATTTTTTACAATGACTACTATTATTATCACTCATGTTTATATTAATTTGTTAGTAAATTTAAAATAAAAAACTTATTATACTTTTTATTTAATATATATTAAAATTATTCATTAAGTAAATAATAATAATATAAAAGGAGTGTAATATTGATGTTTTTTTAATACTTACTTTAAAAGTAAGCAAATACGTTCTCAAACGCCGAACCGGCTCTTACTTTAAAAGTACAAGGACTAAGTTCTGGACCATTATATAATAATATTAAATAATATTGGATCCAACGTCACGTTGGTTGCCTACTTTTAAAGTAGGTTTTTTGTTTTATTTTATTATTAGTGTAGTATTAATAATATGAAGTATATTAATAAGGTTAGTAAAAATGTATTTATATATACAATATCTAATTCATATTTATTTTGTGCAGATGAAAATAAGAAAACTATTGAGATAGTTGTAAAATATAATGGTTCTGAATATACTGCTAATAATATAGAAGTTACTAAAGATAATTTTGCAGAACCAAATCAAAGAATTGAGTTTATAAAAACAAATAAAGAAAAATTTATAAGTGGTGAAAATAAATTAAATTGTACAGATTTAATAAAAGAAGTTTCTGAAATAGGTAAATGGGAAGGTCTTACAGAAGATAGTAAAGATGAATTTACTCTTGGAAGAGGCCATGTAACGGATAATTTAAAAAATTTATTAAAAGCTACAATTGAAATTGATGATTATATTGAATTAAAATATATAAAAACTGACAAGAAGTTAAAAAATAAACAATTAGAAGATGCTTTTGAAAAAGGAGTTATAAAATTTTTTAATGATAGTAAAAAGAAAGAATTAGATACTAATTGGGCTCGTAATAAAATAAAAGGACTTCTAAATTTAAGATTTAAAGTCGATGTTAATGATGATGTTTTTATTTTTGATAAAAAAGCTGATAAAAAAGGAATAATTAAGGAATCTTGTACTTTAAAAATAAATTTTCCAGATAGTTTAATAGAAGGTAATCCTGATCCAAAACCTACAGATCCTAATAATAATAATAGTAATAATAGTAGTAATAGTAGTAATAATGGAGGTAATTCTCCTGAAAATAATAAGAAATCAAAATCTTGTTCTGGTTCTTAATTTTTTATTAAAAATATTTTAAAACAAAATCAATTTATAATTCTTCAATAAAATCATTTAAAAATTATGTTTATTAATGTAAAAAAATTAGCAAAATAATTAAGATTAGGTATGACGACTGTTGACTATAAGTTACTTGGAAATGGTCTTAGTTACGATAAAGAAAGTGTTAATGAAATTGTTAACTTATATAATAATGTAGATGTTGATTATAAAGATAAAATAGTTGTTAGTTCAAAGATAATTGCTATTGAAAAAGATTTTGTTATTGTTAGAGTTAATGAAAAATATGATTCTGTAATAAAAAAATCAGAATTAAAAGATATAGAAAATATTGAACTAGGAATGTTAATAGATGTTTTTATTGAAAAAATAGGAGATAAAAAAGGTCAAATAGTTGTTTCAAGGACTAAAGGTTTAATAGTTAGAATTTGGGAAGAGATATTTGATTCTAAAAAAAACAATACTATATTAACTATAAATATTAAAGAAAAAGTTACAGGTGGTGTTATTGGAGAATATAAAGGTGTTAAAATGTTTGTTCCAATGTCACAAATTATAAATTGTACAAATGATAATTTAGATACTTTTATAGGTAAGGATTTAGAAGTTATTGTTGTAAAAATAAATAAAGTTACCTGTAATGTTATTGCTTATAATAAATTAGTATTAGAAGTTAAAAAGAAAGATTTAGAACATAATATCGTTGACAAAATACAACCAGGACAGATTATAGAATGTGTAGTTAGTAATATTGTACCTTATGGTGCTTTTGTAAGTATTGGTGGTGTAGATTTTTTATTACATATTAATGAGATTTCTTGGAGGCATATAGATAGTCCTGATGAAGTTTTAAAAATAGGTGATATAATAAAAGTAGCTGTACTTACAGTTAATAAAGATACCAAAAAATTAAGTTTAAGTTTAAAATGTTTAGAGAATAATCCTTGGGATGATCTTAAAAAACAAAATTTAAAAGTAGGTGATGTATTTGAAGGAAAGGTTATAAATATTTTAGATTATGGTATTTTTGTCGAAGTACTTCCAGGTATTGAAGGTTTAGTGCATATATCTGAAATAGCTTGGAATAGTCAAAATGTTAAGATAAGTAAATTAGTAAAAGTTAACGAATTAGTAAAAGTTAAAGTTATTGATTTAGATATTGAAAACAAGAGAATAGGTTTAAGTATAAAACAATTAACAGAAGATCCATGGATGTCTAAAGAATTTGATGAGCAGATGAAAGAAGGTAGTATTCATGATGCAGAAGTTATTGAGATAAAACAATGTGGATGTATTGTTAAATTAGATAATAACTTAGAATCATTAGTTCATATTTCCGATTTTTCTTGGACGCAAAGAGTTAATAAAGTTGAAGATTTTGTTAAGAAAGGAGATCATTTGAAAGTTGTTGTTTTAAATGTTAATAAAGAATTAAGAAAGATATCATGTGGAATAAAACAAATGACAAAGAATCCTTGGGAAGAATTTGCTAATGAATTTAATGAAGGTTCGTTACATGAAGGAACTGTTATTAAGAAGACTTCAAGAGGTTATATATTAAAGTTTGAACATGATTTAGAAGGTTTAATATCTAAAGATAATATTGTAAAAGGTAAAACTTTATCTGTTGGTAGTAAAATAGAAGTAATGGTAATAGAATTTAGTGTTGAAGATGCTATATTACATGTTGCTGATAAAGAAATCAACTTTAATTTAAAAGCTAATAATGAGGCTAAAATGAAATCTAAAAAGTTAAAATTCTCAATAGGAGATGCTTTACAAATGAATAAAGATGATGAAATTTAAAAATTAAAATTTAAATTTTTTCATAAAATAAGTACTTACAATCAATATTTTTTTTAAAAAAGTCTTTTAATAATAAATTATAAAATTAACATTTAGTGTAACATTGATGTCTTTTATATTTTATAAACTTACCAGGACTAAGTCCTGGACCTTAGGATGTATTTACATTCGTAAATACGACCAACGTAACGTTGGTTGCCTACTTTTAAAGTAGGTACATTCGTAGAAACGAATACATAATGTATTTTATAGATAATATATTAAGGCGCTTCGCCGATTGAGAAGGTATCTTTGCTACTTTCTTAGAAAGTAGTTACTTTTAAAGTAACCTTCGATGTTTAAAAAAATATTTTTTATTAAAAGAACAGTAATGTGGTACTCCTTAAAACTTTATAAAAATCGATGATCTAAAAATTTGAGAAAATAAGATTAACGATATTTTAAGTAAGATTAATAATTTCTAATGTATATTATTTTGCTTTATCTGCATCACTTTTTGTTATTTCAAGTTTAAAATTTTTTACTTCATTTTTTATAAAATATTTATATTTACTAAAAAAACGCTGCAATTCTTCATTACAAAAATAGTTGAAACATATATTTAAATTTAATAAATGGCAACTGTCTATAAATTTATTAAATTTTTCATGATTAAAATTTATAGAAAAACTCGTGAGTTTAGAATAATCACTTGAACCTAAAAATACTCTCTGGTAAAATTTACCTGCTTCTTCATAATCTTTTTCACGATAATCCCTACTTCCAGTATCACGATCATTTCCAAATCTAATAAAAAGTTTCATAATTAACATTTTATACATAATTTCATCAAAAAATAAAGAAAAAAAACTTGTAACATTTGGATTACTTTTCAAATCTTCTTTTTTTATCTTATCAAAATTATTACCACAATAAATATACCATTTTTCAATATCTTTCATTTCAACTAAATCTGCATATGCTTTTATAGTTGTTTTAAGTTTATCAGTAAAATTTGACAATTTATTTTCTGCTAAATCAGGATTTTTTACAAAAATTTCAAAATTAGTAAAAATTTTATATTTAGAAAGTTCCAAGTCTTTGAATAGTTCTTCAATACTTTTTATAAGAGCATCTACTTCTTCTTTGTTTACTAGTTTACCAGTAAAATTGCAACCAATGTCTTGTACTTTTTTCATTCTAACATCCCACGCTTCTATAAACTTTCCTATTAATTTTTCATTATGATAAAATATTTTTTTAAAATTATCCAAAATTAAATTCATAGTATCAAATTCTATAGTTTCATCATCAGTTAAATTTTCTACTTGATAAACACAATTATCTTCTACTTCTTTTATTTCTTTATCTTTTAAATTAATTGTTTTACAATCAATTTTACTTATATCATTAATACTTCTTAAACTAATATCTTTTTCATCGTAATAAATTGTCTTAAAATCAAAAAAACTAGAATCATTAATAGCATCTGCGTATTTGTTGACAACTTTTTTTATTTCGTTATATATTTTTTTCTTTAAATCAGTAACGTCACATGCTTTTAATTGTTCTTGTAATCCTTTTATTTTATTTTTTATATTATCTTTAGTTTTATCATCAGGAGTTGTTTTACCATCATAAAAATAATCATCAAAAGTAGAAAATTTTGAATCAAATATAGAAACTTTAATTTGATCTTTGTTAAAAATTTTATAATTTTCAACTAAATTCTTTTTTAGTTTATCAGGAAAATCTTCTTTTTTCTCTGTAATTTTCTCTGTAATATTATCTACTTTACTAAAAATAATATTGAGTGATGTTTTTATTTTATTAAATAAATTATCTAACGAATCTTTATATATTTTTGTATCTTCCTTATCATCAAAGGTTAATGAATTAATTTCATTATCAATTCCAGAATATATATACTTTAAACAATCATAAGTATCTTTTACTTCTTTTTTGAATTGTGTTTCTCTATTACCAATCTCTGTTTCTAAATTTTTAACTTTTTCTTCTATTTCTTTTAGATTAGCTAATGATTTCTGATAAGTAATTTATATAATATCATCGCTTATTTCTAAATTTTCTATTTTATATCTTTCATCAATCATTTTTTTATAATATTCACGAATCTCTGTTGCTCCCATTCCATCAGATTGCTTTCTCTCGTATTTTAATTCAATAATTAACTTTTTATTAATTTTCACTTTATTATCATATCTTTTTTTATATTTTTCATTATAATCTACAATTAATTCATCTAATAATGATCTTAAATCAGCAAGACTCTTTTTAGCAATTTTTATTCCGGCTACATTTTTCTTTGTATCTTTTGCATTATTTTTTATGACAGAATCAATATTATTTTTATGTTTTTTTAACTCATCCTTTTTAACATTTTCATCGTCTAACCCAACAAAAAAATTATAAACATTTTCAATTTTTTCAAATTCTTTTCTAAAAAAAATTCCAACTTGGTCTTGTTTTAACATTGAAAGGTTATAATTTACATGTATAGTATTAAAAATTGCGCTTAAATTACTAAAGTCACAATCAGTTATATCTTTTTCATTAATTTTTAAGCCTAACTCACCACAAAAAAGATGTCCTTCTGTAACGTTGGCCGTATCTATTTCTTTCTTTTTATCTAGCAAATCTTTTTTTATTTCAGACAATACGCTATCTATTTTTTTTTTTAAATCAGCAAGTTTTTCTCTAATATTAGTAATATCATTATATTTAGAATTTTCGATCTGTTCTTTAGTAATTATTGTATTATTCACTTTAATATTACAATCTAATAATTTATTAATTATACCCATTTTCTTATCTAATTCTTCAAAATTAGGTATAAATTCCTTGTCTTTAATCCTCTTAAATTCATTTCTATTTGTAACTTCTTGTAAATTTTTAGCAATTTGTTCTTCTAAATTTGTTATTT